>ERZ773090.182-NODE-182-length-57213-cov-6.32708_pt1 | contig 57213 bp, 51 predicted proteins | sample MGYA00580579_ERZ773090 | MGnify/ENA primary metagenome ERZ773090 (study PRJEB29015, sample SAMEA2738014) | human oral metagenome | biome: human oral; feature: human-associated habitat; material: dental | place: China | collected 2132 ... | reverse complement strand
TCTTTCGTTCAAGCGAAGCGCGTTTAAGAAGTCCGCCGGTATTTAAGCGTACAAGTACGCGACCGCTTGCGCAACTTCGTGTTCGCGAGGGGCATCACGCAGCAAAAACACAATCCCACCTGTGAGCAACATCCTTGCATCCCCTCAGAAAATGTGATGTAATGTATTGTAGCAAACGAGATGAAAAAGTAAAGGAGTATTCACAACATGAGGAAATGGGCTGTCATCTATTCATCCACCACGGGCAACACAAAGGCAATCGCCGAGGAGATCTCCGGCGTGACGGGCGCGGACATCTTTCGCGTGCAGGACGCGCCGACGGACCTCTCCGCATACGAGGTCGTTGCACTCGGCTACTGGCTGCGCCGCGGCGGTCCCGATGATCTCATGAAGGCGTTCCTGCCAAAGATCAGCAATGCGTGCGTTGTTCTCTTCCAGACGCACGGTACAGATGTCGGCTCCGAACACGCCGTCACCTCATTCGCACGTGCCGCGTACCTCCTCGGCACAGACTGCGAGATTCTCGGCACATTCTCCGCGCAGGGCAAACTCGCTCCCGCACTCATCGCGCGCCGCAAGAAGTCCGACCCCGACGACACCCACAACAGTCCCGAGGCACAAGAGCGTTGGGTACGCGCCGCCGAACATCCAAACGAGGAGGATCGCGCCGCTGCGCGCGAATTCGCCCTCAAAATGGAGCACAAGCTCGACCTCCTCGAAAAATTTCGACAGGCGCAAGAGGCACGCCGGCATGCAGCTCCGCAAAAATAATCCCCTTGCCATCTTTCCCATAAAATAGTAAAATAAACGCAGGATTAAAGCTATCAAAGGGGAGGATTTTATGAAGTACCGCGTTACATTTACCGCCATTGGGGATTATGCTCTGCAGCTGCTCCAGACGCGCGGCAACCTCATCATCTTTGACAAGGACGTTCCCTACGCCTACGAGAACATGGTCGTCTCTCACACAAAGGACAAGCTGAGTGAGGATGTCAAGGAGGGCGACACCGTTGTCATCGCCGAGCGCAGCTACAAGGTTGCACGCATCGGTACAGATGCAAACGCGAATCTGCGCGCACACGGACACGTCACTCTGCATTTCGAGAGCGAGGACACAGGCGCAGACGTACAGCCCGGCGAGATTCAGCTCATCGGCGCAGGCTTCCCACGCATCATGACGGGCGATACCCTCGAGATTCTATAAGCCGCCGAAACAGTGCCGCAGGCTATCGTATGAGCCTGCGGCATTCTCTTGTGCAGAAATGTGTCTCCCGCACTTGAAAAAAATATTTATTGCGTAGTATACTGAACATAACTATCTTTTATCGAATCTTCCAAAAGAATAGAGGCATCGCTATGGATACCGAAAAGAAACGCTCCCTCGAAGGCGACGTCATGTCGAAGATGATTGCCATCTACTGCCGCGGCAATAAGCACAAAGGCCGCACATGCACACCGCAGGATGCGGATGCACTCTGCCCCGACTGCCGCCGTCTGCGCGACTACGCGCTCGATCGCGTTGCAGGCTGTCCGCGCATGGAGATCAAGACCTTCTGCTCTGTCTGCCCGGTGCACTGCTACTCCCGCGATATGCGGGAACAGATTCGCGCGGTCATGCGCTACAGCGGACCGCGCATGCTGCTCCATCATCCATTCATGACCATTCATCACATGTGGCTCGACCATCAGGCGCGAAAGCGCGCGCGGAAGGAGATGCACGCATGAAGAAACTCCTGCTTCTCGCCACGGGCGGCACCATTGCCTCCCGCGCGTCCGACCATGGACTGCGCCCCGCGCTCTCTGCCGCCGATCTGTGTGCGGCACTTGGTAGAGAGGCGGACACGATCGAGGTCAGCGACCTCCTCGCCCTCGACTCCACGAACATCACCCCCGCGCACTGGCAGATGATTGCACGGAAAATCGCAGCGCTTCGCACGAACTATGACGGCTTTATCGTTACGCACGGCACGGACACGATGGCATATACGGCCGCCGCACTCTACTATATGCTCGAGAACATCAACCGCCCCGTTGTTCTCACGGGCTCGCAGCGTCCGCTCGGCACAGTGGGCTCAGACGCAGAGGAAAACCTGCGTCTTGCATATACGGCGGCATCCAGCAGTTTCACGGGCATCTGCATTGCGTTCGGCGGGCGGCTCATCCACGGGAACGCGGCAAAGAAGCTGTATTCTCTTGCAGACGACGCCTTTCGCAGCATCGGCCGTGCGGAGATCGACCTCACGGCCCCGACTGCGCCGACTGCACCCTTCCGTCTGCACGACGCACTCGACACACGCGTTGCCGTCATACGCCTCTATCCCGGCATAAAGCCCGTCACGATTGACGCACACATCGCTGCGGGCTATCGCGGCATCATCCTCGAGGGCTACGGGCTCGGCAGCGTCCCCGGCGACGATGCCGAGGAGAGCTTTCTCCCTACACTCGACCGTGCAAAGACCCGTGCCTGCACCATCGTCCTCACAACGCAGTGCATCTATGACGGTGCGGATCTCTCGCACTATGAGGTGGGTGTCCGCGCGGCGGAGCTCGGTGCCCTCTCCGGTGGTGCACTCCCCATCGAGGCACTCTACGCGCGGCTGATGCAGCTGCTTGCAGAGACACCGGAGGGAGAAACGGTGAAATCACTGGTGGATTGACCCACCGCCGCAAAGCCCTCCTGCCCCGCTACGACGGGAAAGGCTTTCACAATGCAAAGGAGACATCATGCAGCTTCAGGAAATCGGCATCGTTCACAACGACTACAAGGACCTCACGGACATCCCACGGCAGGGGCGCATGAGCGAGGAGACCTCAGAAATCGAGATACATCCGGCATTTGCAGACGGGCTCCTGCAGATCGAAAAGCACAGTCATCTCATCGTCCTCTACTGGGCGCATCTGGCAAAGCGCGACCTCCTAAAGACACTGCCGCCCATGTCAAAAGAAATTCACGGCGTATTCGCCAGCCGCTCGCCGGGACGCCCGAATCCCCTTTCGCTCTGTATCGTCGAACTCCTCAAGCGCGATGGGAACATCCTCCGTGTGAAAGGACTGGATGCGCTCGACGGCAGCAGTGTAATTGATATCAAGCCGTATACAACGCTGGATGTCATTTCTGAAATACAATAGGATACGCTGAAAATTTTTCTCAAAAATCTATTGATTTTCGTTATCACCTGTGCTATATTCTATACAGGCTTTCGTTCGGGAATGCCGCAAGGTGTTTCCAAAGCTCTCCTAAAATATAATACACAGCAAAGATAGTCCGCAGTGGAGTGTGGGCTATTTTTGTGTGATTTATCACAGTCACATCTTGACAGGCATGCTATAATAATCAAAAAGTCAAAATCTATTAAAGGAGCTGAATCCATGGCAAAGGAACATATTCAAAAGGATATTGTTATCATCGGTGCAGGCATGGCGGGACTGACCGCTGCGCTTTACGCCGGACGCATGAATCTGAGGACGCTCGTCCTTGAGAACTCGCTTGTCGGCGGACAGATCGCGACAGCGGCGGACATCGAGAACTACCCCGGCTTTGAGCGCGTGAGCGGGATGGAGCTGATCGGCACGCTCGAAAAGCAGGCGACAAATTTCGGCGCACAGATCGACGAGTTCGACCGCATCGAGCGCGTCGACCTGAGGTCCACGCCAAAGATTGTGGAGACGGAGACGTATATCTATGAGACGCCCGTTATCATCATTGCCTCGGGCATGAATCGCCGCAAGCTGCCTCTCCCGCAGGAGCCGCATTACTTCAACCGCGGCGTACACTACTGCGAGCTCTGCGATGGGCATACGTATCAGGACAAGGTGATCTCGGTCATGGGCGGCGGCAACGCGGCGGTCGATGCGGCGAACTTCCTCACGAAGTACGCCTCGCATCTCTATCTTATCCACCGCTCGCAGCTGCGTGCGGACAAGTCCTCGCAGGACGCGCTCTACGCGAATCCGAAGGTGACCGTCATGCTCGAGACGGAAATCACACACCTCAACGGCGAGGATCGTCTCACGTCCGTCGAGCTCCTGCACAAGGATACGGGCAAAACAGAGATACTGCCTGTGGACTGCATCTTTGTCAACATCGGCGTGCTCCCGAATACCGACCTCTTTGTGGGGCAGCTGAAGCTCACAGAGACGGGCTATATTGCAGCGGATGAAAACTGCCGCACGGAGATCCCGGGGGTCTTTGTCGCGGGCGATATCCGCGTGAAGGAGATCCATCAGCTGACGACCGCTGCTGCCGACGGTACGACCGCCGCACTCCACGCGGAGAAGTATCTCGCGGGTTTGAAGAAATAGTTATGCTGACATGCGAGCTCCACGCAAACACCTCGTTACGCAAGTGATCGTGTGCTTATCTGCCTAAATACCTGCGGACTTCTTAAACGCGCTTCGCTTGAACGAAAGAAATCCGCAGGGAGCAGAACGCGAGCGGTCAACGTCAACCAATCACACTTCGCTTGCGCTTGTGTTCTTGGGCCGTTTTCCCATACGACCTGTTTCCCAATCAGCTTCGTCCTACGGACTTGCTTCTTGGACAGGTCAGCAACTTTACTCACTTGCTCCACTAGGGTTTGCTTAGGAGCATCGCACGTTGCATTTTCATTGATCCGTAATTTTCCATAAAGCCATTACAGTTGACAAATATATATAGAGGAGGACATTCCCATGATTCAAGTTTTTTCGTTCGACGCGTGCCCGTGGTGCACGAAGGCAAAGAAGTATCTCGACAAGAAGGGCGTCGCCTACACGGTGCGCGACATCGAAAAGGAGCCCGCCGCCTACGACGATCTCGTGAAGCTCACGGGCGAGGGCGCATGCCCCGTCATCCTCGCGGACAGCGGTGAATATGTGCGCGGTTTCGATCAGCCCGCGATCGACAAGCTGATCGGCGCCTAAGGAGGGAGCCCCATGGTAAAGGTCTACTCCATCACGGTCTGCCCGTGGTGCGTCAAGGTAAAAAAATACCTCAAGTATCGCGGCATTCCGTACGAGGAATACAACATTGAGCATGACGAGACGGCGCGTGAGGAGTGCCGCCGTCTCTCGGGCGACACGATCGTCCCCGTCACGACGGCGGACGGAAAGGACTTCGCCGTCAGTTACGACCGCGAAAAACTGGACAAGATCCTCGGGATTACGGCATAGTACACAAAGATATTGATGCGGGTGCAGAATTTTGCGCCCGTTTTTTTCGCGTTCCTGCTTGCTTATTTTTTTGAATCGGATTAAAATAGGCATGCAAGGACGTTTCTTTTGTCTGGGCACAGAAAGGATGATTGTGCCCAATGCAAGGAGGTTTTGATATGACCGGATTACCGCTTATCCTCGCCTTTTGGGTGGCAATTGTCATTATGATCGTCATGATCTCAAAGCTGCGCATCCATCCGTTTATCTCGATCATGTTAGTTGCGCTTGTGCTTGGACTGGTCGCCGGCATCCCGCTCATCGACCACAAGCTCGCAGACGGTACGATGCAGTATGGTCTGGCGACGGTCATCGGACAGGGATTCTCAGGAACATTTACGAGCATCGGCATTGTCATCATCCTCGGCGCGATGATCGGCACGGTACTCGAAAAGACGGGCGGTGCCTTGAAACTCGCGGATATGATGATCCACCTCGTGGGCAAGGACAACCCTGTCATCGCAGTGCAGCTCATGGGTTGGGTGGTCTCGATCCCCGTATTCTGTGACTCGGGCTTCGTCATTCTCGATCCGATCCGCAAGGCGCTTGTGCGGCGTACAGCCGTCTCTGCCGTCTCCATGACCTTTGCACTGAGCTCGGGCCTTTTCATCTCACACGTCTTTATCCCGCCGACCCCCGGCCCAATCGCGGCAGCAAGCACGCTCGGCATCGGCGACTATCTCCTGCAGGTCATCGGCCTTGGACTGCTCTGCTCGATCTTCCCGCTGATCGCCGGCTACTTCTTCGCGCGCTGGATCGGCACGAAGGTAAAGTCAAAGGATGAGGTCAATCCTGAGGAGGTCGCAAAGATCTACAACGATCTCATCGCCTCCTACGGCAAACTCCCCTCGGCGTTCAGCACACTCGCCCCGATCATCATCCCAATCTCGCTGATGGCACTGTCCTCCGTGATTGTCATGCTGGGACTGACGGGATTTGTTCCCGAGCTGATGCGCTTCCTCGGCACGCCGATCATCGCGCTTGCAGTCGGCATGGCACTTGCTACCCTCCAGCTCTTCTCCGTGGGCCGCTCGGAGGAGTTCTACACGATCTGCAACAGCAGCTTGACAGCGGTCGGCCCCATCCTCTTCATCACGGCGGCAGGCGGCGTGCTTGGCAAGGTGATCGCGGTCTCGGACATGGTGCGCTACATCTCGGCGCACGCGGATGTCTTCGGCGGCATGGGCATCTTCTTCCCCTTCCTGCTCTCTGCTGTCCTCAAGACCGCACAGGGCTCCTCGACCGTCGCAATGATTACGACGGCGGGCATCATCGCACCGCTGCTCACCGTGCTCGGCTTCGATACGCCGATTCAGGCAACGCTCGCCTGCATGGCGATCGGTGCGGGTGCAATGACCGTCTCGCACGCGAACGACTCGTATTTCTGGGTGGTCTCTGAGTTCAGCGGCCTCACGCCCGATCAGGGCTACCGTGTCCAGACATTGGGCACCCTCGTACTCGGCATTGCTGCGATCGCAGAGATCGCACTGCTGAGCATGGTTCTGGGCTGATACTGCATAGACAAAGGAGCATTGCATAATGCAATGCTCCTTTGTTCTGCCGTTTTCAGCGGATTCTATTTCATCAGCCCGCCGTTGTATTTCAGCGTCGCGAAGTAGTCGTCGAGAGTCTGGGCGCGGCGGATGAGCTCGATACTTCCGTCCGTGCGGCGGAGGAGTTCGGCGCACCAGAGTTTGCCGTTGTAGTTGAAGCCCATCGCGCTCCCATGTGCGCCTGTGTCGTGGATGATGACGATGTCGCCGATGTCGATCTTCGGCAGGGCGCGGTCAATGGCAAACTTATCGTTGTTCTCGCAGAGCGAGCCTGTGATGTCATAGATGTGGTCGGCGGGCGCGTGCTCCTTGCCGAGTACGGTGATGTGATGATACGCGCCATAAAGTGCGGGACGCATGAGGTTCGCCATGCAGGAGTCGAGGCCGATGTAGTGCTTGTAGGTATTCTTCTCGTGGAGGACGGTGGAGACAAGCCAGCCCGCATCGCCCGTCATGGCGCGCCCACTCTCCGTGCGGATGCCGACATCGCCGAGCCCCGCAGGGCGCATGATCTCATGATAGAGGCGCTCGACACCTGCGCCGACCGCGGCGTAGTCCACAGGGCTTTCCTCCGGACGGTACGGAATGCCGAAGCCGCCGCCGAGGTTGACGAACTCGACGTGGATGCCGAGGCGCTCCTTCAGCTCTGCCGCAAGCTCGAACATGATGCGCGCGGTGAGAAGGAATGCCTCGGTGCGCAGTTCGGCAGAAATGACCATCGTATGCAGGCCGAAGCGCTGCACGCCCATCTCACGGGCGCAGCGATATGCTTCGAACATCTGCGGACGCGTCAGACCATATTTCGCCTCCATCGGCTTACCGATGATATCGTTGCCCTCGATGAGGTCGCCCGGGTTGTAACGGAAGCTCAGCACTTCGGGCAGCCCTGCATGCTGCGCCATGTAGCCCAGATGCGTGATATCGTCGAGGTTGATGACCGCGCCGAGCGCAATTGCCTTTTGGAACTCGTCGTAGGGTGTATCGTTCGATGTGAGCATGATCTCCTCGCCCGTAACCCCTGCCGCCTCCGAGATGATGAGCTCAGCAATACTGCTGCAGTCCGTACCTACGCCCTCCTCGTGAAGGAGCTGCACAATGCGCGGATTCGGGAGTGCCTTGACGGCAAAGTGCTCGCGGAAACTCGGTGCCCATGCGAAAGCATCGCGCAGACGACGGAAGTTCGCGCGGATCTTCGCCTCGTCATAGATGTGGAACGGCGTCGGGTATCGCTCAATCAGCGCGTGTGTCTCCTCCGCGCTGAGCGGAAATTTCTTTTCGTTCATCATGTCCTCCCTCTGCAAGTTCCGTTATTATAGCAATGTAGAAACGCCTATGTCAATCAGCAAGTCGTTGTGTAATGTCCAACGCAAACATCTCTATACAGTCTGCAGATGGAGTGTGATGCCCCGATACGAACCCTAGTGGAGCAAGCGAAGAAATACTGACCTGTCCAAGAAGCAAGTCCATAGGACGAAGCTGATTGGGTAACAGGTCGCATGGGAAAACGACCCAAGAACACGAGCGTTAGCGAAGTGTGATTGGATGACGTTGACCGCTCGTGCGATATGCCCCGGCGGATTTCTTTCGTTCAAGCGAAGCGCGTTTAAGAAGTCCGCCGGTATTTAAGCATACAAGCATGCGATCGATTGCGCAACGAGGCGTTCGTGAGGGGCATCATATGGAAGTCTCAAATTGTATACCTTGACGAAAATCCGTCTCTCCCCTATAATGGAGGCTATCTTTTTCTTACATACTTAATTATGGAGAACTGATGAAGGGGGTATCATCTATGATATTTGGAGGAAAAGCACTGCGTCTTGCGGCCGCACTCGTTGGCACGGCGCTCCTCGGCTCCGCGCTCACAGGCTGTGGCGGCGATGCGGCGAAGTCGGACGAGATCCGCATCGGCGCAAACTTCGAGATGACGGGCAACACGGCGAACTACGGTATGTCGACGCTCGAGGGTCTGAAGCTCGCGATCAAGGAAGTAAACGATGCGGGCGGCATCAATGGCAAGAAGATCGTCCTCGTCGAGGCAGACAACAAGTCTGAGGCGGCGGAGTCGATCAATGCGGCGACGAAGCTGATCTCCGACGATCACGTCCGCGCTATCGTCGGTCCCGCGACGACAGGCAACGTCATCGCAGAGTCGCAGGTGGCGACGGACAACAAGATCCCCGTCATTGCACCGGACGCGACGGCAGTTGATGTCACCGTGGAGAACGGCAAGGTAAAGCCGTGGATCTTCCGTAGCTGCTTCATTGACCCGCAGCAGGGCGATGTCATGGCGAAGTTCGCACTGGATACGCTCAAGGCAAAGACGGCGGTCATCTACATCGACAACTCGACGGACTACTCCAAGAGCCTCGCTGCCGTGTTCGAGAAGGTCTTTACGGCGGGCGGCGGTCAGGTACTTATGACCGAGGGCTTCCTTGCAAAGGATCAGGACTTCAAGGCAACACTCACGCGTCTACGTGCGGCAAATGCGGATGTCATCTTCGTCCCCGCCTACTATGAAGAGGTCGGCAAGATCGTCAAGCAGGCACGCGAGATCGGCATCACCGCGCCCATCATCGGCACGGACGGCTGGGACGATCCGAAGGTCGCCGAGCTGGCGGGCGCAGCGGCTCTCAACAACACGTACTTCAGCACGCACTACTCCGACAAGGATGAGTCCGTACGCCCCTTTATCGAGGCGTTCCAGAAGGAATACAACCATGCGCCGAACGTCTTCGCGGCACTCGGCTATGATGCGGGCAAGCTGCTCGTGGATGCGCTGAAGCGTGCGGGTTCGGATGATCCCGAGGCACTCCGCAAGGCGATCGAGGAGACGAAGGATCTCGTCGTCGGCACGGGTACGATCACGATGGATGCGCAGCACAACCCGATCAAGCAGGCGGTCATTCTCGAGAACAAGGACGGCGACCGCGTTGTCGTCGCAAAGATTATGCCGAGTATGTAATCCATTCGGCTAAGAGTGCACAAAGAGCCGCAGATCTGCGGCTCTTTTTTATCACATGGAGGTGGTTCTTCTATGGAGTTTATGCACCAGATACTCCAACAGCTGATCAACGGCATCTCACTCGGCAGCATCTACGCGCTGATTGCGCTTGGCTATACGATGATCTACGGCATCATCAAGCTCATCAACTTTGCGCACGGCGACATCTACATGGTCGGCGCGTACCTTGGCTTCTACGCCATCACACTCGGCATCCCCGTCGTTCCTGCGATCCTCATCGCGATGGCGGTCACATCCCTGCTCGGTGTCCTCGTCGAGCGGTTCGCCTACCGTCCGCTGCGCCACGCACCGCGCATCTCCGTGCTCATCACGGCAATCGGCGTGTCGTTCCTGCTCGAATACGTCATGATGGCGGTCGTCTCCCCCACGCCGCGCACCTTCCCCGCAACGATCAGCGACGTATCCTTTGACGTAGCGGGGCTCATCATCAGCGGGCAGCAGCTCCTCATCATGGGCGTGACCTTCGTGCTTATGCTCATCCTCACCTACATCGTGCGCTCGACCAAAATCGGCAAGGCGATGCGCGCCGCGTCGTATGACACAGAGGCGGCGCAGCTCATGGGCATCAACGCGAACCGCATCATCTCGATCACGTTCGCCATCGGTTCGGCACTCGCGGCGGTCGCGGGCGTTCTCATCGGCATCTACTACAACTCGATCGACCCGCTGATGGGTCTCATGCCCGGCATCAAGGCATTCGTCGCGGCGGTATTCGGTGGCATCGGCATCCTGCCGGGGGCCGTGGTCGGCGGGCTCGTCCTCGGCATCGTCGAGGCGTTTATCTCAGGGTTCGGCTTCTCGATGTTCCGCGACGCGGCGGCATTCGCCATCCTGATTCTTGTCCTGCTCTTTAAGCCCGCCGGGATCTTCGGGAAAAATGTCAAGGAAAAGGTCTAAGGAGGTGCGCAGATGAATTCATTGCAAAAAAATGATCTCAAAATGCTCGTCTTCGCCCTCGTCATCTACGGCATTATCATGGGGCTGACGAGTGCGGGGGTGCTGAGCGCGTTCTGGCAGCTCAACCTCATCTTTGCGGGGATCAACATCATCCTCGCGGCGAGCCTCAACCTCATCAACGGGTATACGGGACAGTTCTCGCTCGGACACGCCGGATTTATGGCGGTCGGCGCATACGTCGGCGTCGTGCTCACGACGAATTTTCAGATGGCGTTCCCCGTCGCCATTCTCGCGGGCGGTATCACGGCGGGCCTCCTTGGCGCACTCATCGGGCTGCCGACCCTGCGTCTGCGCGGCGACTACCTCGCGATCGCAACGCTCGGTCTCGGCGAGATTGTCCGTATCGTCATTATCAACGTCCCCTATGTCGGCGGCGCGGCGGGCTTCAAGGGCATCCCTCACCACACGGATTTTACCTGGGTCTTCTTCCTCATGCTCGTCACCCTCTTTATCATCAAGAATTTCGTAAACTCGCGCCACGGCCGCGCGTGCCTCGCAATTCGTGAGAACGAGATTGCAGCGGAGTCGATGGGCGTGAACACGACGCGCTACAAAGTGCTCGCATTTAGCATTGGCGCGTTCTTCGCGGGTGTTGCAGGCGTGCTCTTCGGACATAATATGTATATCCTCAGCCCTGCCTCGTTCACGTTTATGCAGTCGTTCAACATTCTCATCATGGTCGTCATGGGCGGCCTCGGCTCGATGACCGGCTCCATCGCGGGTGCACTCGTCGTGACATTCCTCTCGGCGGCACTCGCGAGCTTCCCGAACGCGCGCATGATTATCTACGCGCTCGCGCTCATCCTGCTCATGTTCTACCGTCCGCAGGGGCTCTTCGGCTATGTCGAGGTCACGGCGATGCAGCCGCTCCGCCGCTTCTTTAAGAAGGGAGGCGATGCATAATGGCAAAGGAACTCTTAACAGCGACCGATGTCTCGATGGTCTTTGGCGGGCTCAAAGCCATTGTGGACTTCAACGTCCACATCAAGACAGGCGAACTGCTCGGTCTGATCGGGCCGAACGGCGCGGGCAAGACGACGGCGTTCAACCTCTTTACGGGGGTCTACCAGCCGACCACGGGCGAGATCCTGTTCAAGGGCAAGAGTATCGTCGGACTGAAGCCGAACCAGATTACGGAGCGCGGCATCGCGCGTACGTTCCAGAACATCCGCCTGTTCGGCGAGCTCTCCGTGCTCGACAACGTCAAGATCGCATACCACTGCCATATGAACTACGGTCTTGCGGAATCCGTCCTGCGCCTCGGCCGTTACTGGGCGGAGGAAAAGCATCTCACGGAGGAAGCATACCGTCTGCTCGAGATCTTCCACCTCGCAGATGTGGCGCAGGAAAAGGCGAAAAATCTGCCCTACGGCGCACAGCGGCGGCTGGAGATCGCGCGTGCGCTCGCGGCGCAGCCGAGCCTCCTGCTCCTCGACGAGCCGGCGGCGGGCATGAACCCGCAGGAGACACTCGAACTCATGGACATGATCCGCTGGGTCAAGAAGGACTTCGGCATCACGATCCTCCTCATCGAGCACGACATGGCACTCGTCATGGGCATCTGCGAGCGCATCTACGTCCTTGAGTACGGCGCAATTATCGCAAACGGCACCCCCGAGGAGATTCGCTCGAACCCCGAGGTTATCCGTGCATATCTGGGAGCGGAGGAGTAAGATGGCAAACGAAACGACTATGAAAAACGCCCCCATGCTCCGCATCTCGGATCTGGAGGTCTACTACGGCGCAATCCACGCGCTCAAAGGGCTCTCGCTTGAGGTTCATGCGGGTGAGATCGTCACCCTCATTGGGGCGAACGGTGCGGGCAAGTCCACGACGCTCCGCACCATCTCAGGATTGATTACGCCGAAGAGCGGCAACATCGAATTCGAGGGGAAGAGCATCGCAGGCACGGGCGCACATGAGATCGTGCGCATGGGGCTCTCGCAGGTACCCGAGGGACGGCGCATCTTTGCCGAGATGACCGTGCTCGAGAACCTTGAGCTCGGCGCATTCACGCGCAGCGACAAGGATGGCATTGCCGCCGACATGGAGATGGTCTTTACACGCTTCCCACGCCTGAAGGAACGCATCGCCCAGCAGGCGGGCACGCTCTCGGGCGGCGAGCAGCAGATGCTCGCCATGGGACGCGCACTCATGAGCCGTCCGCGCCTCCTGCTCCTCGACGAGCCGTCGATGGGGCTTGCACCGCTCCTCATCAAGGAGATCTTCTCGATCATCGTCGACATCAACAAGACGGGCACAACCGTCCTCCTCGTTGAGCAGAATGCAAACATGGCGCTCTCCATCGCAAACCGCGCCTACGTCCTCGAGACGGGACGCATCACCCTCGCGGGCGATGCAAGGGATCTGGCGGCGAGTGAGGATGTGCGCAAAGCGTATCTAGGCGGGTAAAATCGCCCATGTTGGGCATCTTTTCCGCTTGATCAAACGACAAATCTGCTCCAATCGGAACGATTTTACATTTCCCGAAAAGGATATTTCATTTATTAAGGCGAATATTTAGAAATATATCGCACGTATCCATTGGCAAGGAGGAAGCATTTATGTTTGTTGCCAACTGTATGACCAAGAACCCCGTCACGATTGCGCCCGATGCAGGCATAGACGAGGCAGAAAAGCTCATGGACAAGGGGCATTTCCGCCGTCTCCCCGTCATGGAACACGGAAAGCTCGTCGGCTTTTTCACGAACCGCGATCTCCTGCGCGCCTCACCGTCTGCGGCAACCACACTCGATCGCTACGAAGTGCGCACCCTGCTCTCGAAGATCAAGGTCGCCGATGTCATGCAGAAGAACGTCATTACCGTCACCGACACCATGACGATCGAGGAAGCCGCGCTCATCATGACACGCGAGAAGATCGGCGGCATGCCCGTCCTTTCCGCAGTCGGCAAGCTCGTCGGCATCATCTCCTCGACGGACATCTTCCGCGCCTTTATCGCCGTCATGGGCCTCGACAGCGGCAAGACGCGCCTCACAATCGACGTTGCCGACCGCACGGGCGTCCTGCGCGACATCGCAACCGTCCTCGCCGATCTCGACATCAGCATCGACAGCATGGTCACCCTCCCGCAGCCGAACGGTGCCTACCAGATCATCATCCGCGCCGACATCGACGACGTGGATACGGTCAAGGAACGCCTCCGGACAAAGGGATTCATCGTCAGCCATGTCATCCAGATCGGTTGAACTCCGCATAAAAACGCTGCCGCAGGCGAAGCGGCAGCGTTTTTATATACGTTTTTCACTCTCCGATGACCTTCCCGTCTGTTCCGATGAGAATGACGAGGGCAGACGGAACGTCCGCAAGCAGCTTCCGCCCCTCCTCTGCACCGAGCACAAAGACCGCCGTCGAGAGCATATCCGAGAGCATCCCCATATTTCCCTCCCAGCCTGCTGCGTCCTCCGCCGCGAGCGGCAGGGTCACCGCCACGGAGGAGAGCCCCGTATCTGCGGGATAGCCCGTACGCGGGTCGATGAGGTGATGATAGCGCCGCCCCTCGTACATAAAGTAACGCTCATCATCGCCCGAGACCGAGAGGACTTCATCCGAGAGCGGTAGGACGGCGATCATGTCCCCCGCTCTCTCGCCGCGCGGATTGCGGATCCCGATCTGCCATGGCTCTCCCGCCTCGTTCACCCCCATGCCGAGCATCGAACTCGTGCCGAGATCGGCAAGCGCGTTCGTAATGCCCGCACGTTGCCATGTGCTGCAGATGCCGTCAAGTGCCAGCCCCTTGATGAGTGCTCCACGGTCGAACTGCATGCCCGCTTTCATAAGTCTCGCTTCATATTTCGTTTGACCGTTCTCCTCGCGCGTGCGCAGTTCGAGCAGTTCATAGCCGACGCATGCACGCGCCGCCGCGACCGTCTCGGCGGACGGCGGCAGCTTCTCCGCACGCGCACGCTCCCAAAGTTCCGTCAGCGCACCTGCTGTCACATCGAATGCCCCGTGCGAACGCCGCGCGACCTCCTGCGCGCGGCTCAGTGTCTCATAGAGGGTGCGTGGGATCTCCCGCCACTCGCCCGTCCCCGCCGCAGCCTCCACAGCGGCAAGTGCCACGCCGTCCGCATCCTGCTCGGTCTGCGTGAGCACCGCCATCCCGTCGCGCAGTGCCGCCCGCGATGTGATCTCATCCGCACGCACCGTCAGCCGCGCCACCGTCCCCATCACCAGCTTTGTCTCCTCTGCCGTCACCACCCCCTCGCGTCCGCATCCGCCGAGGAGCAGCGCCGCGCACACACACGCGAGAGCAGGAATTTTAGCAAACGTGAAGAATCTTTCTATCATATGTATTCCTTTCAAATAGAGGAAACATCTCTGTGTCTTTACGAGGGAAACGAAGCCGTACGATGCTCCAAAGCAAACCCTAGTGAAGCAAGCGGAGAAAAGCGTTCGACTCGCCCCATGCGGATTTCTTTCGTTCAAGCGAAGCGCGTTTAAGAAGTCCGCAGGTATTAGGGAATCACGAACTCAATGATGCCGTTCAGATTGGTGCAGATTTTTCGTCCTGTCAAGAAGATAAACCGGAGGCATAGCGGTGGCTATGCTGAGGATTTATCGACGCAGAGAGGGCGGAAAAGATGTGCCAAGATGAATGGCTGAATGAGTCCGTGATTCCCTCAGCGAACGAGAACGCGACCGCTTGCGTAACGAGGCGTTTGCGTGGAGTACGTACGGCGTTTCATACACACCCAAGCCCCCGACTAAGCGTTCGCGCATGGCTTGCACCGCTTAGAAAAATCATCTCACGCGAGGTATTCCATGTCACCCAGACTTTATGAAATCGCCCGCTTCGTCCTCGTCGGCGGCGCATGCTTCCTCCTCGACTACGGTCTGCTCTACGTCCTCACCGAGTACGGCGGGCTCCACTACCTCCTCTCGGCAGGGATCTCCTTCACCGTCTCCGTCTTCGTCAACTACTGGCTCTGCCTCGTCTGTGTCTTTCGCGGGGCAAACGCGCAGACGAGACGTGCGAAGATGCTCTTCTTCGGCTCGAGCATCGCGGGGCTCGGGCTCAACCAACTGCTCATGTGGCTGCTCGTCGACTGCGCTCACATCTACTACATGATCGCAAAGCTGATCGCCGCCGGTATCGTCATGGTGTGGAACTATATCCTCAAACGGCGTGCCGTTCTCGGCAGATAAAACCATTCTAACACGCTCGAACCGCACGCGCAAATACGTTCTTTGATCCCACCGACGTGCGTGGGTGCGGTCTCTCCGAGCGTACGGCCTATGATCTTTCGAGCAAACAAGTCGAGGGCAAACGAAAATATTGTATTTTCGACGTGTGGCACGAGAGAATATGGCCCATTTCTCATTTTATTTATCTATAATTGCAATTTAATCGGCTCGAAAAAAGGATATTGTCTATTATAATAGAATATACCTAATGAATTCACTCTTATAAATTTGCTTCAATAGATAAAATTGTCTTGCTATTTTATCTATTTTGCTGTACACTGAAAAAAAGGATAGACGGCTCATTGACCGCAGATATGTGAGCATGGTCAATTTCATCTGCGTAAAGGGAGTGAATATCATGTTTCTGGAGGAGCGCCAAGAGCTCATCGTCCGCATGGTGGAGCGTGACGGCAAGGTAAAAGTCAAAGAGCTCAGCGCCAAATTCAAGGTCACAGAGGACTGTATCCGCAAGGATCTGGGCTCGCTCGAGCGACAGGGTCGGCTGAAGCGCACCTATGGCGGTGCCGTGAAACTGACGCAGAGCGTTCACATGATCGAGGTCAGCCGTCATCGTCACATGGATGTCGAGGCAAAGCGCCGCATCGCGCAGGCTGCCGTCTCCCTCATCCAGGACAAGGACATGGTCTTTCTCGATGTGTCGACGAGCAATCTCGCGATTGCCGAACTTCTCATGAAGAGTGACCGCGACCTGACGGTTGTGACGAACATGGTCGACGTACTCGGCGTGCTCGCACGCAATCCCCGCATTGAGCTGATCTTTGCGGGCGGACAGATCAATCGCGGACGCGATGGATTCTGGGGCGGCATGACACAGGACTTCATCGGCCGCCTCAAACCCGATATCGCATTTGTCGGCGCCGTCGGTGTGGATGTCAAGGGCAACAGCGTGTCCACCTACGACATCGACGATGGGCTGAACAAGGCGCGGATCATCGCACGCAGCAAGCGCGCCTATGTTGTGGCAGAGGCACGCAAGCTCTCGACGGACGGCAACTATGACTTCACCCCGCTCAATGCGCTCGCAGGGCTCGTGACGGACACGGAACCACCTTCGGACATCCGCGCGGCGGCGGCAGAGCTCGGTGTGGATATCGTACTGCCGTAGCAGCGTAACGGATTGTTTGGATACAAAACAGAGACGGCTTGCCGTCTCTGTTTTTATGTGAGAAAATATGGAAAGGAGGAATGCTATGGAGAATCTGCTCAATCACTGCACGCTCTGCCCGCGTCGCTGCGGCGTGAATCGGAATGCGGGCACGCGTGGATTCTGCGGTGCAGGTCGTACGGTACGCGTTGCACGCACGATGCTGCACGCGTGGGAGGAGCCGTGCCTTGTCGGCGCACACGGTGCGGGCGCGGTGTTCTTCTCTCACTGCACGCTGCGCTGTGTCTACTGTCAGAATCACGTGATCAGTCACGAGGGCAGCGGCACAGAGATGTCTGCGGCGGAACTCGCCTCCTGCTTTCTCACGCTCCAGCAGGAGGGTGCGGCGACGCTCGATCTCGTAACACCGACGCACTACACGCCGCAGATTCTCACAGCGCTCTGCATCGCACGGGCACAAGGGCTGAGCCTCCCCGTGGTCTGGAACACGAGCGGCTATGAGACGGTCGAGAACATCGATCGGCTCGCGGGTGCGGTAGACATCTATCTGCCCGATCTAAAATACGCGAGCGAGGAAAGCGGACGGCGCTGCTCTGCCGCACCCGATTATGCTGCGGCGGCGTGGGCGGCGCTCGGGGCGATGGTCGCACAGGCAGGTGCGGTGCAGTTTACCGCGGACGGACGGCTGATGCGTGGGGTGCTTGTGCGCCACCTCGTACTGCCGGGACACCGTCACGAGAGCATCGCACTCGTGCGGCGGCTGTGGGAGACATTCGGCGATGCGATTCAGCTCAGTCTGATGCGGCAGTATACGCCGCTCTACCGCGCAGCCGAGTTCCCGCCGCTGCATCGGCGGCTCACGACATTTGAGTATGAGAGCGTGGTCGCGGCGGCGCGTGATCTCGGAATGGAGCGCGTCTATGTGCAGGGTGCGGAGGCAGTTGGGGCGCAGTATGTGCCGGATTTTGCGTGAGATGTTGGCTCTATATAAATATTATGGAATAATGCGCCCTTGTACGCTCCACGCGAACGCCTCGTTGCGCAAGTGATCGCGGGCTTATTCGCCAAAATATCGAAGCACTTCTCAAAGGTCCTATTGGCCCGCAAGGAGAAGTGCTTCGGGGGGCGAAACGCCCGCTTTTCTCACCTGCTCCACTAGGGTTCGCTTAGGAGCAGCACAAGGCAGATGTTCTATCTCGCCCGTAATATTTTTTGCTGCGAAACTTGCGCCGCTTTTTCTTACACCATTCCTCCCTTGTCATTCACCCTCTCGCCCGCACAAATCCCTTCCACACTGCCTTTCGCAGCAGGTCCGCAGGGATCATGGTTGCCGCGAGGAGGAACGCGAGCCCCCAGCCGCCCGCGTGAATCGGCGTGGTGCTGAACATTCCGCCGATCCATGCGCCGATGTCATGCGGGAGGTAGGGCGCATTGATGATCGCAGCCATGATGAGGACGATCATCGCCCATACTTTGACAAAGCCGATGTTCTCACCGAGCCCTCGGAAAATATCGAAGCCCGTAGAGCGCACGTTGAATCCATTCATGAGCGAGGCGAGGACGAAGAGCAGGAAGTACGCCGTGTAGTGCTCCGCCCTTCCGTCAAAGACGGCGGCGATGCGTGCATCCGTCAAAAAGAAGAAGCTGAGGAAGACGAGCCACGCACCCATGCAGACGATCTGCACACTCATCGCGGGGCTGATGAGCCCCGCATCGCGGTGGCGCGGCTTCTCGTGCATATAGCTCTCGTGTGCGGGCTCGTTGCCGAGCATGATTGCGCCGAGGCTGTCCATGACGAGGTTGATAAAGAGGAGATGCGTCACGCGTAGCGGCTCGATGATGCCAAAGAACGGCGCAGCCGCGCTCACAACCACTGCGGCGATGTTGATGACGAGCTGGAAGCGGCAGAACTTCAGGATATTGTTGTAGATCGTGCGTCCGTAGAGGATTGCGTCCTTGATCGAGCGGAAATTATCGTCGAGGATGACGATGTCTCCCGCGTCGTGCGCTGCCTCCGTGCCGCTGCCCATCGCAAAGCCGACATCAGCACGACGCAGAGCGGGCGAGTCGTTCACCCCGTCGCCCGTCATGCCAACGACGAGGTTCATCTGCTGCGAGAGGCGCACGATGCGTGACTTGTCCGTCGGAAGTGCGCGTGCAATGACGCGCAGCTGCGGCAAAACGCGCTGCACCTCCTCGTCCCGCATCTGTGCAAGGTCGCTGCTCGTGAGCACGAGGTCACTGTCAGAGCGCAGCAGCCCCGCATCGCGTGCAATCGCAACGGCGGTCTCGCGGCGGTCGCCCGTGACCATGACGACCTGAACACCTGCCGCCTGCACCTCGGTGATTGCCTCACGCGCCTCGGGGCGCACATCATCACGGATGGCAGCAAATCCAATGAGGACGACATCCTCATTGATCTCGCTCTTATGAAAGGGCTGCGCCGAATACCCAAACGCCAAGACACGCATCGCACGCTCCGCGTATGCGTTTATTTTTTCGTTCACTACACGCGAGTCAAAGGGCACAATGCCCCCGTCATTCTCCCGCAGGGCATACTGTGCACGCGCCAGCAGCGCCTCTGGTGCTCCCTTGTAGACGACCACGCCGCGTGCGGGCAGCTCCGCCTGACTGAATTTGTTCGTGGAGTTGAATGTCTGGCGATGCCCCACGCGATAGTTTTCATTGGTCTGCATTGCGCGGTATGCCTGTACGCCGAGAAAGCGCATCACCGCCTGATCGGTCGGATTGCCGCCGACGACCGTGCCCGCCTCATCGTACATGGCGGCGGAGTTCATGCCGATTGCAAGCTGCAGCTTCTCAAAGAGCGCAGCATGCTCCTCCGGCGCAATAACGGCACCTCCCGCCGTAAAGAACTCCACAACCTCAAGTCGTCCGCCCGTGATCGTCCCCGTCTTGTCACTGAAGAGGATGTTCAGCGAGCCCGCCGTCTCGATGCCGATCGCGCGGCGCACGAGAACGCCGCGTGCGAGCATCCGGCTCGTATTCTGCATGAGCACGAGCGAGATCATGAGCGGCAGGCCCTCGGGTACGGCACAGACGATGATGAGGATCGCAAGCGAAATCGCCTGGATCAAATCTACAAGAATCTGGCTCCAGCCAAGCATGATGTACGCCTGCAATCCCCCCGCACGCAGGGTAAAGAACATCATATAGAGGGAGACGATGACGACCCCCGAGACGTATCCGAACGCCGAGATCTGGTCGGCGAGCTTCGCGAGTTTCACCTGCAGAGGCGAGTCCGGCTCGCGTGTCTGCAGCTCCGCAGCCATCCGCCCCATCATCGTCTCGATGCCGACGCGGCACACCTCCATCACGCCCTCGCCGTCGAAGACGATGCTCCCGCGAAAGAGGGTTGCATTGTCAACGAACGTATCGCCCGTGATCTCCTTGGGAAATACATACTGACTGTCAGCGGGGAGCTTCGGGCACTCCTCCGTCTCCCCGTTCAGCGCCGTATTGTTTACGCGCAAGTCACCCGCGATCAGCATTCCATCGGCAGGAATTTTATTCCCCCCCTGCAAAATGACATGATCACCGACAACGATCTCATCCACGGGCAGCACGACGAGCCCGCCATCGCGGCAGACCTTCGCCGTGTCCTTCGCCGTGCGTGCGCGCAGGGCACGGTACTCCGTATCGCTCGCGACGTTCGTCCGCGCCGTCACCGTCGCAACAATGATGACGGTCACGATCGTCCCCACGGGCTCGTAGAGCTCCGCATGCCCTGCGAAGTACATCGTGATCATGAGTGCGACCATGACGAGCAGGATACGGATCATCGGATCGCGGAACGTCTCCATGAACGCCTGCCCGAATGTCATCCATGCGGGCTCAGGGATGGCGTTCGTGCCATATGCCGCACGCGATTTCTCCGCCTGTGCCGAGGTCAGTCCCGTAAATTTCAAAAATTCACTCCTCTCCCCTCTCCCTCGCAGGAATGCTCAACCACGCACCGTACGCCCGAAATAGTAGATCAGATAGACGCTGACGGCAAGGGCAATCCCCTCCCCGAGGCTGCCGTACATCGGCGCAATCAGAACGATAAGGCTCAGGACTGCGACGCGCACAGGCTCCTCCCATGCGGCATTGGTCCTCCTCTGCACCGCAATTTCGGCGGCACGCGAGATGCGGCTGCGCCAGCGTGTCAGCCAGAGGGCAATCCCCGTACCGATCATTGCCGCCGTCATGAGGATGAGCAGTCCCCAGAATATTTTCTCCGCAAGGAGCTCGTGATTGTGAATATGGATGTTCAGGAAGAACGGTGCCATCGTCAGCCATGCGGGCACGGGCACAAAGAGAGGTTCCCCGCGTCCGCTTGCCGGCAGATATACCTGCTCGCCGAGCGCGAAGTCTGTCGCGCGCACCGCAGGATCTGCAATCTGGAAGGCATAATAGCCGTTCTGTCCCGCGGGCAGCTGCACAGAAATGATCTCCTTCGCCGGGAAACTGTCCGCAATGTGCGCCAGCGCCTCCTCTGCCGGCATTGTCGCCGCGCTCTGCTCCTCTGCGGCGAAATACTCCATCGCAAGTGTATGCGCCGTACGGTGATAGTCCCGTATGCCGATGGAGTAAAGGACGATGAACACGCCGCTCACGCACATGATGACCGCCCACGTTCCCGCAAAGACGGATGTGAGTTTATGCCAGTCCGACCAAAACAGGCGGTTGGTCTTTCGTCGACGCGTACCGAATGCCATACTTTTCATCATCGGCAGATAGAGATAGATGCCGCTCACGACAGAGATGACGGAGAGCACGCACATCACGGCGAGCAGGTCGCGACCGCCCTCCTCCATCCCCATGCGAACGTGCAGAACGTGCATTGTGTGCAGGAACTCCTGCACAGCCTCCGAGCGATAGACGCGGTCCCTGCGGTTGAAGAGCGTGCCTGTGCGCACATCGTACATGATCTGCTCGCCGCCCATGCGCATATGAGAGCGCTCCGCCTTCCCTCCGCGCTCCTTGACGAGGAAGTAGAGCGTCCCGTCCGCTCCGTCCGGTGTAACGCTGAGGATCTCCTTCGTTGGGAATTCCTGCCTCACTGCCGCTGTTCCCGCAGGCAGTGACGTCCAGATCTCCCGCAGCGGCATGGGCCCTCCCTGCGGCGGCATATTCACCGTATTCCACGCGTTGATTTCATTTCGAAAGAGAAGCGGCAGTCCCGTCAGCGTCAGCAGCAGGAGAAAGAGCGCACAGACAAGGCTCACCCACTGATGAATGACATAGATTTTTCGCATACATGCCCCCGATTCCAATCGTTGTTGCCGTTCCTTATCATACCACAAAATAAACGGAATCGGGAGAAAAAAGAGGACGGCTGCGCTCCGCGGCGCAACCGTCCCCCAATCGCCAAATTCAGCCCTCTTCGACCTCAATTAGGGCGTACTTTCCGTCGTTTCGACCGTAAACCACATTGACCTCCTCCGTCTCTGCATTGCGGAAGACGAAGAAGTGATGGTTCAGCAGATTCATCTGCATGATTGCCTCCTGCACGTCCATCGGCTGCAGGGCAAAGCGCTTCGTCTTGACGACGGGGAATACATCATCCTCCTCCGGCACGGGCTGGACAAAGGTCTCCACCGCCTCCGCCTTGAACCCGCCGTGGCGGAAGCGACGCTCGAGCTTCGTCTTCTGCTTGCGAATCTGGCGCTCCAGCTTCTCGATGACGAGATCAATGGAGCTGTACATATCCTCTGAACGCTCCTCACCGCGCAGCAGCACGCCGCGCACGATGGGAGCCGTGACCTCTACCTTGTGGTGTTTCCCCTCCACGGAGAGCAGCACCGAGATGTCGCCGACATTCTCAAAGTACTTCGTGATCTTGCCGACCCGCTTCTCCACATAGTCCCGCAGCGCCGGTGTAACTTCGACATTCTTTCCCCGAATCGTGAATGCAGCCATGAAACACAGCCCCTTTCTATCCACGGGAGCGTTCTTCTGCTCCCCTTTATCTATAGTATTTCGACATGCGGTGAAAAATACCTGCAAAAAGAATCGGTTTTCCTTAAATTCTGATTTTTCTTGTGGCTGTATCTGCGGTTTTGCGCAAATGAAAAAGCCCGCTGTGTAAGCCGGGCTTTTCAAACCTATGTCGTTATTCCTTTTTGACCACGTTGTCCGCCTGGGGACCGCGCGCGCCCTCGACGATGTCGAACTCCACTTCCTGACCTTCACTGAGGGTCTTGTATCCCTCGCCCTGGATCGAGGAAAAGTGTACGAACACATCGTCGCCGTCCTCGCGGGAGATAAATCCATATCCCTTATCCGCGCTGAACCATTTCACCTTGCCCGTCATGTCGGCTCTCCTTTCACTGATAGAGAAAGCACCGTGAGCAGACCATCTCCAGTCGCGCACGTATGCTTTTCTTCTTATTATAAGAGCCGTATGTATCACTGTCAATGGGATAACATGAAACGGTGTGAAAAAGAAAGTTCCACGATTGTTGACATTTGTCATAATGGGTTATAGATGCGGAAAGAATTTTTCAACGCGGCGGAGACGCTCGCGCTCAAGCTCCTCCCTCCGCTCGAACATCTCACGATAAGCGGCGATGTAGTCATCTATATGCTGCTCGAGCAGGCGATGCTCCGCCACATAGCGGTAGGCATTCTCCGCGAGCGTGCGCCGAAGGTCGGCGCGCCGGATGAGGAGATCGAGCTTCTCTGCAAACTCCTTGGGGCTGTGATAGATCAGCCCCGTCTCACCTTCGCGCACCGTGCCCGCATAGACCGTCGGCGCGGCAAGCACCGCCGCACCGTGCCCCGCCGACTCGATGAACTTCAGATCGGATTTGGCACGGTTGAACTCCGTATCACGGAGCGGCAGCAGTGCAATGTCCGAGGCGTGCAGTGCCGCCGTATACTGCTCATACGGAGCAACGATATATCCATCGTGCGCACCGCCCGTAAACTCCTTCGCCTCCGTTTCGAGCGCCTGATAGAAGCCGTGATCCGAAACCACACGGAAGTGCAGTCGGTCACCATACTGCCGAATCATCTTGTTGATCGCGGGCATCAGCGGCTCCCAATCCGGACGACGGTTCAGCGCACCAAAGAAGATCGTCACACGATCCTGCGCCGCATCATATGTGCGGCGCTCCGGCAGCTCCGCCAGCTGATTCTCAAAGAGATAGATATGTGGGTTGAACTCCCGCAGGAAGTCCGCCAGATACCTTGTCGAGGTCTGTACGGCAGAAACGGCACGGAAGCAAAAATAATCATCCTCCTTGACCTGTGCTGTGATCAGCGGATGATCGTCAAGTTCTTGGAGCAAGATATTGCCATGTGACGCATGCTTCGCCAGGAGATCACACACCCAAGCCATAGGCCGGATCACTGCACGATCTAGAAGGATGATGCTGTCATGCAGATCGCCGACCTCATCTAGCTCGATTGCTTCGTCCCCTCGCTGCATGCATCCGCTTACAGAGACAAGGCCTCGTGCGCGGAGCTGCTGAAGAGGGGCATCTAGGCGGATTGGCGTACACTCCTCCACACGGTTCATCATGACAATATGGAACGGCGCTTCTCCCGTTTCATACTCACGGCGCAGAGCAGGGGACACCTGTGGAAGCAGAGGGTCAACGCGTGCCTTGCAGCCTTCCTGCAGCCCACTCAGTGCTGAGCGATAATCTTTCTTTTTCGTCAAAAACACACGCCGCTTCCAATACTCCTCGATGAGACGGCGCCATTCAATGGCTCCGCGCACAAACGAATCCGGCAGCTGCCCCTCCTGCCCTCCATGCACACGAAGCAGACTGAGCGGCCTGGCAAAAATGACCGCATCGCCCTTTTCAAGCAGCTCAAGCCACATGGCACAATCCGACAGTGTCTTATAGCCGCGTGACTCTGCACGCCAATAGTGGTGTGTTAGATCACACCGCCGAAAGAGTACTGCAGAGGGTTCCCCCAAAAAGTTGGTACAAGCCATAAGCATTGCATGCCCGAGAAGAGTGCCGGAAAAACATCCATACATTCCGTAAATAGGCGGTGCCTCCCCCCACTGTCCTAAGAAGGTTCCGTTTCCGTTGATGACTCCGCGCACGGATGTGACGAGTGCAGCAGACGGCTCAGAGAGAAAGGCATCGACCATCAGCGTGATTTTATCCGGCAGAAGAATATCATCGTCCATGCACCACTGGAGAAGCTCCCCCTTCGCCAGATGCTCAAACGGCATAAAGTTCTCTTCTTTGCTGCGTGCACTTTTATTCCGCACATAGCGTACGCGCATGTCGCTCTGATAGGCCCGAATCAACTCTTCCGTTCGGTCATCCGTAGAGTTGTCACAGACAATGACTTCGATATTTGGGTAGGTCTGTGACAAAGCGCTTTCAAGTGTCTCACGGAAATATTCCGGACGATTGTACGTTGGGATCAAAATACTGACGAGCGGCGTTTGCAGCAGTGCCGAGCGAGCGCTGGCGCGGATGAGGGACAGATCATGTGTCCATGCCATACCGTTCAGGGACTCCTGCAGGATCGTTTCTGGTATGCCGAGATCAATCCCCCAGCGCTCCAACAGGAGAGGGCGTGCCTCAGAGCGTGTGAGATCGTAGAGGTCACAGTTCTCCGCCCCTCTATGCACAAAGTAAACGGGGGCGCGCAGGAGGTGGAAGCCCTCATACCGGAGGTGAAATGAAAAATCAAGATCGGCACCGCTGCACGCAAACGCTGCATCGAAACCTCTCACCTGCTGAAAAGCGGAACGGCGCACGAGCAAGGCAATGTACTCAAGGAACAGGCTCTCTGTCGGGCTGCATAAGTGTTCCTGCACCCAGCCCGCCACATTTATGCCCTCCGCCGCCATCTTCTCCGCATTCAGATACTGCCAAGAAAACGTTGTTCTGTTTGAAAATGGCCCAACGGCCGCAATCGTAGTATCAAGCAGAAGCGTCTCCACCATTTTTTGCAGGCCCTGCGGCGTAAGAATAATCCCCTCCTGCAGGAAAAGGAGCAGTTCTCCCGATGCGCCTTCGGCACCAACATTGTTCCATTCAGCGAGGTTTTTCTCCTCGTGGGCAAGAACCCGACACGGCACATCCGCAAGCCGCTGCAGCGCCGTCTCGGAGTGCTGCGAAACAACTACCAGCTCCACATCAATGCCGCAGGCAGAAGCGGCAGAGAGCGCCTCCGCCGCCGTCTCATGTAGATACGCCCCCTCCTCCGTCACGGCAAGGACGATTGTAAGCGCACTCATGCCTTCAGGGCTCTCAGCAGCAAGAAATCCGTCTGCCGCATCTTTGCCGCCATCTGGAGCGCCTTATCCGCGTCCCCCATATCATGCAGGAGGAGTGCCGCATTCTTCAGCGTCATATCACAGCCGGGATCAAGGCGCAGCGCCGCCGACAGAAGCACCTTTGCACTCGCATAATCATTCGCAGCATATGCAGCGCCCGCAAAGGCATTGAGTGCCGCTACCTTTTCCACGGGCCGGATTGCCCGTGCGAGAATCTCCTCAGCCTGTTTCTCGGCATCCACAGCCGCATGGACAGACTGTGCAGCGGGAGCTGTGGACGCAGCGAGCTCCTGCACAGGTGCCGACGCAAGGCCCAAGAGTGCGGCAAGGTGCGGATACACGGCACGCGTCTTATCCGGAGCAAGACGTGCATCAAGACCTGCAAGGCGGCTGATCTCCTTGCGCTGCTCATCGGAAAGGGCATTGCCGTGTACACGGAGGATGTTCTCGTAGAGCTTCAGGGCATCATCGGAACGCTTCTCACGCTGGCAGATGCGCGCCAAGAGGATGCGCACCTCCACATTCGCCGGATCCTTTGCGAGCGTATTTGTCACCCAGCTTGCCGCGCGCGTATAATCTCCGAGCTCAAAATAGGCACGTGCAAGATCCCCGAAGCACTCCTCGGGCGGATTTCCCTGCGTGAGCATATCAGCAAAGGCATTGATGACCCCTGCATACTCCTTCTTCTCCATGTGCTTACGAATCTGTTCAACCGTTACAATCTTCTTCTCTGCCATTGTCATCGTCCCTTTCGCATGTCGTTTTTCTTCCCGCCGCACGCGCTTTCTGCGCGCGCGCTCGGCGCGGCTTTTCTTACGCTTCTTCATTGAGGTATCGCTCCCAGATCATCTCATATGCCGCCTCCATCGCGCGAACATAGCCCTGCCCATCCATCAGCGGGGATGCCCGCATCATGCGCGGAATCGCCGCATGCAGCGCCGCCAGCAGCTCCGGATCAGAGGCAAGCCCCACGGCTCGTTCCACGTATGCCTCGGTGCTCTCTGCCACGAGTTCTCCGAGCCCCACATTGCAGAGGAGGCTTACCCCAAAGCGCGCCCCATGCCGCCTGCCCGTGAGCGTTACAACGGGCAGTCCCATAAAGAGCGCCTCGCATGTCGTACCGCCCCCCTGATAGGGGAAGGTATCGAGGATAATATCGACATCCAGATAGTCAGTCAGATAATTCTTCGAACCGGGGCGCAGTTCGAGGCGTGCAAAGTCGATTCCCGCGCGTTTCGCACGCTGCCGCATCCGCTCCAATGCATCTTTGCGTGGATGAACATTCTTGAGCAGAAGCCGTGCGGCTGGTACGGCCCGCAGAATCTCTCCCCAAAGCACCAGCATCTCATCCGTGATCTTCGCAAAGTTGTTAAAACTCCCGAATACGATCGGATCGTGCGGCGTGCGCTTCAGATTCTCATACGGCTGAAAACGTTCCGACGGCGTGAAGCAGAGATGCGTCTGCGGCAGACGAAGGATGCGTTCCACAAACAACCTGTCCATCTCCGGCGGATCGACAAAAGGATCACCGAGAACGTAGTCCATCGCAGGCAGCCCCGTCGTATTGAAGTAGCCGATGCCCGAGATTTGCACGGGTGCCGGCTTATATGCCGCAATCTGCAGGGTCTTGCCGCCTGCCGAATGCCCCGCAAGATCAAAGAGGATGTCCGTCTCATCTGCATAGATACGCTCCGCCGCTTTTTGCGGCGTATATTTCGACAGATCGACATAGCGATCCGCCATCCCGGCCACCCAGTCCGTCACCTCCGAATGCTGTCCGCCAACATCGTAGAGACATACCTCAAAACGCGTACGATCATAGGCCGAGAAGAGCTGTATCGCAAAGTTCAGCACAATATGATCCGTGAGATTCGGCGAGAGGTAGCCGATCCTGAGTTTTTCCCGCTTCCTCTTCCTGTGGGAGAACTGCGGCAACGCTCCAAGCACATCCGCATACGCTGCATGTACCGCACGCATTTCCTCAGCCGTCACCCCCTCGACATAGTGGAGGTACATGAGATAATTGCTCAATGCCGCCAACCGTGCCGAATGATCTGCACGCGGGTATTCCCATGCCTTGCGCAGATACGGCAATGCTTCTCTCAGATCGGCAAACCAGTAGAGCAGCTGTCCCATGAGCTCATACAGTTCATAGCACCGATCCATAGGGAACAAAGATTTCTGCTCCATTTCCTGCAGAAGCTGAAAAGCCTCCTCTAACCGTCCCGCCTTGACAGTTCTCTTCACACGCTCAAATTCACATGCAAACGGATCCTTGCCGTGCCTCCCACTCTGCCCAGATCGCACGATAGCATTCCTCCATCTCACGAATATAGCGCTCCTGATCCATCACAGGTGAGGCCTTCATCCGAGGGCGCAGTTCCCTGTGCAGGGCATCGAGCAGATCAATATCCCCCGCAAGTGCCACCGCAGTCTCAACATAATCCTCCAGCCTGTCTGAAGCAAGCTCCGCAAGTCCCATATTGGCAAGCAGACTATACGTAAAGCGTGTACTATGACGATCCGTATAGTACGACACAACGGGAACACCCATGTAGAGGGCATCACAGCTCGTCCCGCCACCCGTCCACGGGAAGGTATCAAGCGCAATATCCACATCGAGATAGCGCAGCATATAGTCCTTCGTCGCAGGTTCAAACATAACACGGCTCATATCAAAGCCCATACGCTGCAGACGCGCATGGGCCGCCGCTGTAACCCCACGATTCCCGTAGGCAGAATTCTTCAGCAAAAGGCGGGCATTCGGGACGCGTTCCATAATCTCCAACCATGCAGCAAGCATGGGGTCTTGTAATTTGCGGTATTGATTGAACGATGCAAACTGAATATACCCCTTTGTATGTGCAGGGGTCCTCTCTGAGGCAGGCAGACTCACATATCCATTATAGCAGAATTGACTTGTTAAACGCAGTAATTTTTCAACGTATACATTTTCGCTGCCGCTGCCCTCCGGATCACAGTAATGATCCGTTAAGAAATAGTCTACTGCAGACAGCCCGGTCGTCGCCATATAGCCGAGACCCGAGATCTGGACGGGTGCCGGCTTCCATGCAAGAGCGGCAAGACCGGAGTCCATTGTATGCCCCGCGAGATCGAAGAGAATATCAACCTCATCCGCATAGATCTCCTGTGCAATGCGCTCCATATCGCGTGCGTGGTCCGAAAGATCACGCCACTTCGTAACGAGCTGCTGAAAAAACGCAGAATATTGATCGTGTTTGCCAAGATTATAGACATAGACCTCGAACTGACTGCTGTCGAATCCCGCAAAGAACGGCCAAATGAAATACTGCATGACATGCATGCGGAAATCTCCGGAGATATAACCGATGCGCAGCTTCTCTTTCCTGCGCCGCCCTTCGTGAGAATAGGGCTGCACTTCTGCAAAAAACTCCTCATAGTGCAGACTCTTTTGATAGACCTCTCGTGCGGGAATATTCACAGCATTGAGCTTAAAAAGACCTGCACCATAGTAGCAGCACCGCATATAGAAATCCGGCGTCTTCTGAGAATACGCCATTGCATACGCGGATGCGATTTCAGAACCACAGACGTATGTACCATGATCCGCACACATCTTGAGCAAGGCAGCATGAACGTCTGCCACCACAGGAAGTCCGTTTTCGATCAACGCGAGCCCACGCTGTGCCCGCTCATAGATCTCGATACTCGTCCCGGGTGGCATAGCACTGACAACTGAGAGGTAGATCCGTGCCCCCTCGCGCTCTTGCGGAACTCCCTCGGCAGCAAGAGCCCATTGTCCGGCTAATGTCAAGTTATCGAGGAAGAAATACGCCCAAGCAAGGCTCATGCGCAGCTCCAAATTAAGCAGATCAAGACCGTCCAGTATATGTGCGGTGTGAAGGACTGCATCCCATTCCTGTACGTCAGAGGCATGAGACAGCTGTGCAGCAAGCTTCTCTGCTGTCTGCTCCGTTCCCTGCGCAAGAACACGATCATAGGCTCTCTCCACGGAAAACATAGTTGCAGCTGTGTCAAATGTATCAACAAGGTGCCAGTGCAGAAGTTCATGCAGTTCCGAAAGGCGTGAAACATCGAGACAGAGTTCATATACCTGTACAGCCACATCCTCGATGCGGTGCACAGCGGGCATCCCCAATCGCGCCATCAGCATCTTTGCATAGTGATCATCGACAAGAGATTCTGCTGCAAGAAGCGGGACACTGTGCTCTGCCGCACGACAGACATCCACGAAGTCGATATGAAAGCCAATCAACAGGTCTACCTCATCATAGGGAATTTCATCCACAAGGTCGAGTGAAGATTCCGTCGTCCCCATCGACACAATACGTGCAAGATCCTCCTCCAAAAAATCTTCGGCAATCATTGCGGGGAGAATCAGACGAACTGAATGCATCCGTAAAAGAAGCTCCATAAGTATCTGTAGAAGTGCCTTCGCCCCATCCTCGCGCAGCATTCCGCTCACGCCGATTGTCGGCACTCCCGCGTCAAGCAAGGGCGTGCGATAGGTATAGGAGGTGACTGGATCAAACGGCGTATAGCAGTAGGGAAGAAATTCCATTCCATCAACCTTTGGCAGTCCTATCGCAAGCTCCTGCGGGCAGTTGTCTGCAAAGGAGACAATATGCGGAGCAGGACGCAACTGCATAATGGCACAGCTCTGCTTATCCGGTGTCTTGAGCGAGAGATCCACAAGCAGATTAATCTTATCCCTACGGATGATCTGTGCCGCATCTTCGGGTGCAACATCACCAACCTCCCGCAACAGGATTTCCTTTGCAAAGAGATCGATGTCTCCCCCCGTTCCCGTATGGTAGGCAAAGACTTCAAAGCGCAGCTTGTCATACACCGTGAAGAACATGGGCAGCAGATCCCGTGCAGGTCCATCTCCAAAGTCCGAGGAGAGATAGCCGATCCGAATTTTTCGATCATGAGGCTTCTGCTTTGCAGGACGTTGGTGTTTCATCTTTTTTCTCTTCATCGTCTCTCCCCTTCACAAGCATAAATTGCACCACACACGCCTACTCCAAAACCTCTCGCCTCACGAGAGGGCTTCATTCCTTCACTTATGATGCCAAACCGGATATATCATCTGTGCGTACAAACACACCCATACTATCGTCATGAATGGAGCGACACTTTAGTAAGCACTGAGATTCCCTAGGACCAAACTGATTTCATCGGCAATTCCTTTCATGCTCATACACTGCCCAGACCTGCTCGTATGCCGCTCCAACGGCTGCTCCATAGCCTGCGATATTCATCACGGGCGAGTTCTCCATCATCTGCCGCAGCCCCGCATGCAGGGCATCGAGCAGGTCAACATCGGTTGCTAGCGAGACCGCACGATCCACGTATTCCTCCAGCGTCCACGCAACGAGCGCCCCCGCTCCGACGTTCTCCACAAGAGATGCGCCAAAGCGGCTGCCGAGGCTCTCCCCCGCAAGCGTCACAACGGGCACCCCCATATAGAGTGCGTCGCAGGTTGTGCCGCCTCCCGGGTATGGGAACGGGTCGAGCGCAATATCCACGTGATTGTACGCGGCGAGATAGTCCCGTGACGCACCCTCCGTATCGACGCGCTCAAGCGGAATTCCAGCCGCTGCAAGGCGGTGCATCGCCTCCGCACGGGCATCCGCATAGGAAAAGGCATCCGTCTTTAGAAAGAGACGGCTCTTCGGCACGCGGCGCAGGATCTCTGCCCATGCGGCAAGGACATCATCGCTCAGCTTGGTAAAGTTGTTAAAGCTGCCAAAAACAAGGGGCCGCCCCGCAGCCGTCAGATGTTCGGGAACGGGACCCGTGTGCAGCGGCTGCCAGCAGAAATGTGTCTGAGGCAGAACGAGCAGCTCCTCCGTAAATCCATGCTCCGCATCCCCTGCCGCAAGAATGGGATCCGCAAGGAAATAATCCACCGCCCGCAGCCCTGTCGAGGCAAAGTAGCCGATCCCCGAGATCTGCACCGGTGCAGGACGATAGGCGAGAATCGGCAGCGTCCTGCCCGCCGTATGCCCTGCGAGATCGACGAGGATATCAATGCCGTCTCGAAAGATCGTGTGCGCGGCTTCCTCCGTCGAGACGCGGGAAAGATTGCGGAAGTGATCGACGGATCGCTTCACATTTTCGGTATAGGCATCCTCTGGGTTCAGCGCATAAACCGTCACCTCAAAACGAACTGAATCGAGTGCCGTCATCAGCGCATACGAAAAGGAGAGCACCACGTGCTCTCTGACATCGGGCGAGAGATACCCAATCCGCAGCCGCTTTCCTCTGCGGTGCGCACCATGGTCAAACGGGCGCACATCCGAAAAGAGCGCACCATATTCCTCTGCCGCCCTCTTGTCCTCTGCACATGTGGACGGCAGATAGTGGCGGTTAAAGAGCACATTGCTCGCGTTGAGCGCACGCAGTGCGAGATCCGGCGCAGCATCGCGCGCCCGCTCGTAGAAACGCACTGCATCTGCGGCTCGTCCGAGGAATCGTGCACACTGCCCCGCAAGATTGTATACCTTCTCAGCAATCACAGGCGACATCTCCGCATTGAGGAGCGGCGTGAGCAAGTCCAGAGCGGCAGAGCGCTCGCCCGCCAAAAGGTGAATGCGCGCACGCAGAAAGATGGTATAGGGATCACGAGGCGCGTATTTTGCGCATTCGCGCCATGCCGCAAGAGCCTCACGCACACGTCCCGCCTCGATGTGAAGTGCGGTCAAAAGCCCCGCTGCCTCGATGGGCTCACGTCTACGCAGGCGTTTGATTCCCTTGCGTGCCCCCGTTTCATCCCCACATGCAAGCGCCGCAAAGATCTCATCGCGCAGAGTCTCAAGTCTGTCCATCGTCATTCCATTCCTCGCGCAAGCCGCCCAATGCGGCGCAGCATACGCACTGCTTCGGGTGCGGCAGAGGCCTCCTTGCAGGAATTCGGCAAGAGGAGCGCAAGAGCCCCCTGCTCGGTGGGCGCAAAATTCACACCGAATGCTGCCGCCACAGCCGCCGTACGTTCCATATCCTCAATCAGCGATGCCGCCGCAGAACACACATCCCCTGCGAGCAGGAACCGCCGCCGCTCGGAGAACTTCACCGTCGCACGCCGATCATAGTAGAGGGCAGCACGCGGGAAGATACCTGCCAGCACAGATGCGAGAAACGCCGCGTCTGCGGTTTTACCGTAGTGTGCGTTCAGCGTCTCGATCACAGCCGCATCATCCGCCCCCTTCGCCCTGAGAAGCCGTGCGAATCGAGCAAGGGCAGGTGCGTAGTTCGGACGCTGCCGCAGTGCACGTTCATAAAATGCCGCCGCCTCATCCGCATCTCCTGCGAGCTCTACGACCTCACCAAGGCGCATATAAGCACTCGGTGCAAGGATGCCGGAGTAATCGCCCTCCCGATAGTACTCCTCATGCAGACGAATTCCGACCATATACGCTTCGCGTGCCCGCGCATAATATCCTGCTTCCCACGCATAGGTGCCATAGATCAGGGGGAAGTCGGCTTTCTCCGGAAACGCCGCACACGCCGTCCGATACGTGTCTTCGATCTCCGCATCCTCTGCTCCCGCGAGGATAAGGGACTGGAGCAGAACCGCATGCGGACGGTCTTCCGAACCAACCGGACGATCTGCGCTGTCCCGCGCCAGGCGCGCATAGTGCGCCGCCTGCAGATAGTCCTCGAGCGAATAGTAGCAATCCATCAGATGGTATTCGTCGAGCTTCTTATGCTCTCCGCGCGCCCGTCGCGCAAGCAGCATTTCCAGATCACGCCGCGACTTCTCTTTGATGATGCGCGGCGAATAGCCCGTATGATAGAGCACGAGCCCCGGTGCCATCGCCATTTCGCGTGCCGGGTCGCCGCTGAGATTCTCCACATGCTCGTGGATGCTCCCCACGAAGCGAATGTGCGCTGCACGGCGGAAAATGCGCTGCACCTGGGCCGATGTCCCAAGCAGAGCCCCCGTATCCATGTCAATATTGACAAGGTGAACAATAAAACCGTCGAAGGTTTCCTTTTTGTCGTATTCCTCAATCAACGGGCGCACACGCGGTGCGCTCTCCTCTGTGAAGTATTCATCCGCATCCGTAAAGACAACCCAGTCGCCCTTCGCCTGATCGAGTGCAAAATTCTTCGCCGCCGCAAAGTCATTGATCCAGTCGAAATGGTATACGAGGGCGCCGCCCGCATGTGCAGTCTCCACCGTCGCATCCGTTGACCCCGTATCGACGACGATCATCTCGTCGGCAAAGACGCGCATGGACGCGAGCCAGCGCGGCAGATTTTCCGCCTCATTCTTCGTGATGACACAGGCTGAGATCCTCATCGTACCAACTCCATCAATTCCTTCGATTTCCGATGCGTGGGGGCAAGGGCAAGCGCACGCGTGAGGTATTCCTGCGCCTCTGCGCGCGCACCGAGATGCCGTGCGGCAAGCGCCATCCCATAGAGGGTATCCGGTGTCTCCCCCTCTGCGGCAGAGAGGAGCTGCCACCCGAGGAAAGCCCCCTCCCAACGCTCCGCTGCAGCAAAATGCTCTGCCGCAGTACGCAGATGTTCTGCACCATAATCAGCAGATATGCGCAGAAATCGCTCTGCCTGTTCTGCATCTGCGTGGTGAATAAACGCATCACGCAGAAGGTTGTACCCCTCCATGCCATTCGGAAGAGCCACGGCATCCGGTTCATCGTAATGCCGCCAGAAATCCTGCATCGAGGTTGGAAGCAGCCCTCGCAGACGGTGATGGAGCGAGATGCTCTCCGCATGGCGTTCCTGCTCCAGACGCAGCAGGATTTCCGGAATCTCCTGCACGTATGCGGCTAATGTGCCAACGATTTGCTCCCCCAGTTCTTTCGGCGCAAGTGCATGTGCTCTTTCATAAATGGGGGGAGCAGGAACATCGTCCCTTACTGCATTTTTCAAAGCAGAGCGCGCCTCCTGTAGGAGCGCAAGCCAGCCGTAACTGTCTGCAAAGCGCATGAGATAGGCGAGTATTTCTGCATCACTGCCGAGCATTTCACGCAAGCCACTCAAAACATTCCCCATATTTTCGGATGCGTGCAGTTCCACATAGACATCCAGGGCCTCCTCACGCGCCGTATCAAGCGCAAGGGCACGCGTGAGCTCCTCCTCCGCCGCAGGCACCCCCCCCACCTCCATTAGGAGGCGGGCACGCGCGGCAGATACGGCGCCTGCCCACGTAGGGAATGCGGAGGCCTCGCCTCCTTTATCCACGGGGCTCTCGTAGAGCTCCAACGCACGCGTTAGTGTGGGCAGCGCCGCATCATCACCACACACCGCAAGCAGCAAACCGAGACGACCGTAGAAATCCGGCAGCTGGGGAAATTCATGGCACGCTGCACGCGCGGCTTCCACCTGCTGCGCAAGCGGAACATTTTCCTGCTCCATTGCATCGAGCAGGAGATGGTGGAGGTGGCTCTGTGCGCCAACGGAGGTCACAGACTCCTCCAATGCGGCACGCGCATAAATCAGCGCTGCCGCATATTTCCCAAGGCCGTAGTAGGTATCGGCGAGATAGCGGCAGTCTCCGGGCTGCAGACCACGCTCTTCAATGTGCCGCTCCATCAGTGCGAGATTTCGCTCATGTTTCGCGCGGATACGCCCCGAGGAGTAGCCCACATGGCGAATGGCAAGCGCAACGGGTTCATGATAGAGAACGGGTTCTCCGTTCGTCTTACGCAATGCCTCGTGCACCCGCCCCTCATAAAAGAGCCCGCGTCCCATGCGCAGGAGACGGACATGCGGTGCACGCCCCGTCTCACGGTCGCCCGCATCCTCATCTACGTGCACAATCGGCAGGAGTACGGCATCCACATGCGGCAGGATCACATCCACCATGGCAAGATAGGCACGCACTTCGCTCGGGGCAAAGAACGACTCATCTGCATCGAGGACGACGGCCCAGTCACCGCTTACGGCCCCGATCGCGGCATTCCGTGCGGCAGCGAAGTCATCCCGCCACGCGAAATCAATGACATTCCCCCCTGCCTTTTCAGCAAGCGCACGCGTCCCATCCGTCGATCCTGTGTCGACAACAATTCGTTCATCGGCATAGACTGCAGTATTTGACAGCCAGCATTCCATATCCCGCACATCATCGCGCACAAAGACCGCAGCTGAAATACGCAGATCTGCCGCACGTTCCATGATATGACGCCAGATCTCCACACGGCGGTGCAGTTCCTCGCGCATCTCCGCGGTAAAAAGTGAACGATCGGTACTCACAGAAACGGTTTCGCACGTCAGAGCCCGCTCTGCCTCCGTGATTGCGTCCTCGTAGCGATGGAACCCAGCAAGAGCCTCGGCATATTCGGCGTGCATCTCTGGCAGCTCAGGAAATTCACGCGCGGCCTGCTCGGCTACGGCAAGATACTTTTCTCTGAGCATGGGCTGTGCAGCGTAGATGCGCAGGAGAATCCGATGAGAGGCGCTGGCATAGATAACACTCCAGCGACCAAGCCCAATGTCGAGAAGCGCATAATGTTCTGCCATCCGCTCATTGCCCAGATTGTCATAAGTCTCTGCGAGATAGCGCCAGCAACGCTCTGGATTATCGCTCTGCTCCATTTCTTCGAGAAGCAAGTGCAGATTGCGCTCGCCCTTTTCGCGCGTCAGTATCGCTGAATATCCCGTGTGTACCAGGGTCAGCTGCTCTGGCGCAATCATCTTGGAGGGGGGGGCTGTCCCATCTGCTTCGCGCAATTCCTCATGAATACGGCCCACATAGTGCCGCCCCTCGTGTCGACGAAAGATGCGCGGTGCATAGGAGTCGAGCAGGGTCTCTTCCGTTGTCTCGTCAATGTTGTGCCACGGTATGAGAAGCACCTCTCCGTCCGCGCAGTCAGCCTCCTCAATCACCGCACGCAAATGGTTCCGTGTTTCAAGGGAAAAGTATTCATCCGCATCGATGAATACAATCCAATCCCCCGTCACATGGGCAAGTGCTGCATTGCGTGCTGCCGCGAAATCATCCTGCCATGCCCAATGATATACCGCAGCTCCACACGCCTTTGCAACGTCTGCCGTATCATCCTTTGAGCCTGTATCCAGAACAATCAGCTCATCCACCTGCAGCCGCAGGCTTTCGATGGACTTTCTCAGATGAACGGCATCATCTCGTACAATATAGCACGCCGTAATGCGCACGTTCTCTTGGGTCTCTGCCCCCATATTCTCCCCCATGTACGCTCTCTGTCTTTCCGTCCACATCTGTGCCGCTGCAGGCTCCCCGAGTTCCTGATAAATCAACGAAAGGCGCTCTGCAACAAGAGCGGCAACGGCATCGTTAAAAACCGAAGTGTCATGCGTAGATAGATGATCATCTGTATAGCGGCGCAAGGCTTCCTCAAAACTCTCCGCTGCCTCTCGATAGCGCGTAAGACCGCAAAGAATCATACCGCGTTGGGCGTAAAAGTCCGGTAACTGTGGAAATTTTTTCAACGCCTCATTGGCAACGTCCAGCATCTCGTCGTCCGAATAATGAAGGGCACGCATGGATTCAATCATCTGGTGACAAATCTTACTCTCTTCGCCGATAAAAGTAATATCTCCCTGCAGAGCCTCCTTGGATAGAATAAGCGTCTTTGCATAATCCTTCAGCCCAAAGTAACAGTCTGCCAAATAAAACGCATGCATTGCGGTTCGCCCATGCATCTCAGCGTCATGCTCAAGCATGGCGATATTACGACGAATCTTCTCTGCCCCACGCTCCTTCAGATATCCAGTGTGCCCTGCAGCAAGGCGTGGATCCCCATAAGCAAGTACCCGCTCTCCCCCATCGTCCCGTACTGCCTGCTCATGGATCATCCCTTCGTAGTGAAGTCCGGGCATACGAAGAATTCGCGGGCTCCACATACGCATTGCATCCATCATGGAATTCTCTGTCATAAAATTACAGAGTGAAATCATAATAATATCAATATCTTTATTTTCATGGATTGCCGCTTCAATCCCATCCCGTAATTGCTCTGGATGAAAGAAATATTCGTCGGCATCCAGAAAAATGACAAAATCTCCCTGGCATTGTTTGAGCGCATAGTTGCGTGCATTCGCGAAATTATTCTCCCATGCAAAGTCATAAAGGTGTGCATGAAATTCTGCTGCCACATCTGCCACGGACCTGCTCCCAGCCGTGGAAACAACAATAATCTCATCTGCAGTTGCCCGAACAGAGGCAAGTGACCGGCGAAGCTCCTCTGCTTCATCCCTTACAATATAACAGGCAGAAATCTTCATAATGGCACATCCTTCCCATTCGAAGAATATTATACGCGATATCCCCAAAATTAGCAAAGAAAAAGAACCCCTCCCAGTTGGGAGGGGTTCTTTCCGTATAGATACAGCCGAAGCTGTAAATTACTGGAGAAGCGAGAGAACTGCAGAGCTGTTCTGGTTTGCCTGTGCGAGCATGGACTGCGCAGCCTGGAGCAGAACATTGTTCTTCGTGTAGTTCGTCATCTCCTTCGCCATATCCGCATCGCGAATCGTGGACTCGGAGTTCTGAACGTTCTCGGACGCCGTCGTGAGGTTCGAGCTCGTGTAGTTGAGACGCGTCTGGACAGCGCCGATGTTCGCCTGCTCGTCAAGAGCCTTCTGAAGCGCCGTCTCGATCGTGTTGATCGCAGCGTTTGCCTTGTCCTGGGTCTGAACGCTGAGGACAGAGCCGTCCGTGCCCTTGAGGCCAAGCGCGAGCGAACGCATATCCGTCATGCTGACCTTGATCGCCTGGTTTGCACGCGTACCTGTCTGGAGAACGAGAGCATTGTCCTCAGACTTGTTCTCTGCGCGGATGCGCTCGTTGAACATATCGAGAGACGTATTTGCCGTCTTGCGGATCGCACCCGTGTTGTCCGTAATCGAAAGCGTGAACGAGGAGATCTGGTATGTCGTGCCGTGGCTGTTTGCCTCGACCGAAAGAGCCGACTTGTTGTCTGCCGTGTAGACGCTGTTCTTCGCCTTGTCAAAGCCGATGAGAGCACCCTCACGCGTAGAAGCAAGTCTGACAGCATCCGTTCCTGCGAGCGATTCCGTGCCGTTGAACGCCGTCTTGTTGAAGATTCCAGCAAGCGTAGTGCCGCTGCCGACCGAGAACGTCGTCGTGTAGGTCTTGCCCTGGCGGACGTAGGACACCGTGACGTTATCCGTCGACTGAATGTTGAGGCTCTCATCCGTGCGGCTCTTCAGCTCCGTCAGATTGGAACCCCATGCCGAGCTCGTGCTCAGCGCGCTGTTCGAGAGCGTCGTGCAGGTTGCCTGTCCGATGCTGTTGCGCGAGCCATCGACGAGGTACTTGCCGTTGTACGTTGCAAGCGCGTTGTCATCGATCTGGTCAACCATCTGGTTGATTTCCTTCTGGATCGTGCGGCGATCGTCATCCGTGTTCGTGTCGTTCGCTGCGTTGATCGCCTTCTCCTTGAGGGTCTTGAGGATCTCGACCGTGCTGGAGACAGCGCCCTCAGCGGTACGCATCATGCTGTTGCCGTTCTGCGTGTTCTGGTTGTCCTGATCGAGCGAACGGATCTGGACGCGCATACGCTCAGAGATGGCATAGCCGGAAGCGTCATCGCCGGCCGTGTTGATCTTCATGCCCGAGGAGACCTTCTGAAGGCTCTTCGCGAGTGCCGACTGGTTCTTGTTCAGGATGTTGAGCGTGTTGACCGCCGACATGTTGTTCTTGACTACCATTGCCATGTGTAAATTCCTCCCTGGTGTCTTTCCGGATCTTCCGGAATGTTGAATGTATGTGCGGACATCCGTGCCCGCTGTATAATAGGCAAGTGACGCGTCTATCCTGGATGGCTGCTAGCTAGCCATCCCTGGCAGCCGCCCCGCTTGCTTATTATCGCCTTACATTAAGTATATCGTCATGAAGGCGACATACTTAAGTATCTGACTGCAAACATTTTACTTTTTTTTCATCTGTTTGTCAAGGGCAGCGCCCTGTTAATTTTAAAAAATTATTAATATCGTCGGTTGAGATGCCCGCCAAGGGGATTCGCCCCTGTGAGGTCATAGCTGTGCACGGCGGCGTTCTGACGGCGCGAGCGGTTCAGCCACGCACGCGCCTTATACTGGATCTGCATCTCGAGCGGACGGATCTCTGCGTCAAATGCCGGCCACTCTGTCCCCATCCGATAGGGATCCGACGGCAGTGCCCTCAGCAGATCAACGATCTGCTCGCGCTGCCCGACAAGCTCAATGAAGGTGTCAATCTCATTTTCATCGACAAATTTGAGCAGTTCATGCGTGAGGACACGGTACTTCTCCCAGAGCACATGCGCCGCCTCGTAAGACTCATCCGGCATAGACGCCGCTCCCTTCCACACCCTGCGCACCTTTCTCCTCACGCGCCTTCTTCATGGCCTGTGCCCACGCGTCGCGCAGCTCCGTCATGATGTCCGTCGCCTCCTGGATGATCGCAGGATCGCTCTTCATATTTCCCTCGACGAGACGATCGTAGGCATAGTTGTAGAGCGGCATCAGCTGATGGGAGATCTCATAGTCCATATTGAGCGTGATGCGAAACTCCGAGATGATATTCTGTGCCTTCTGAAGAGAGATGTTCGACGCCTCGTAGTTCTTCTCCGCAAGCGCCTCAACTCCCTCCTTGATGAACTTGAGGCATCCGTTGTAGAGCATGAGCGTCAGCGCCTCGGGAGTCGCCGTCATCACCTGCTGCCTCTTATATGCCTCCGCAGCACTATTCACCATGTAGGAATATCCCCCTTATGTCATTGCCCGTTGAAGAAGTTGAACTGTGTCGAGAGACGGGAGATTGCCGTCTCCATCGCATTGTACTTCTGATAGAGCTTGCTTTCAAAGGACGACATGAGCTTCTTGAAATCGCTCATCTGCTTCTCGTAGTTCTGGATCAGCTTGCCCAGTTCGCTGAGATCTGTCTTGTCCGCTGCTACGCCGGAATGGCGCTCAAGCTCTTTGAGACGGCCGCCCAACTTGTTGAAAATGCGGGACGCGACACCGCTGTTGCCGTAGTCGTCGTTCTCATCATCGTAGGAAATGAGACGGTTCACGGCATCCGGCTCTGCTGCAATCGCATTCTTGAGTTTCGTCTCATCGATCTGCAGGTGTCCCGTCTGGTTCTTCGCCGTGATGCCGATGGACGAGAGCGTGCTGTAGCGTCCGGGAACCGACTGCACGCGGTTGATCACCGCATCGCGCAGATCACTGATGATGGAGCGCACATAACTGTCCCGATAGAGAAGCCCTTCCTTTGCCTTCGCATTCCACTTCTCAACCTGATCCTTCGTCATGCCCTCTTCCTGCGACTTCGTGAGCACACCGTAGTCCTTGTGCCCCTTGTCACCGTATAGCTTGTTGAGCTCATCAAGCAGTGCGTTGTACTCGTCAACAAATTTCTTGACATTTTCGACCAGCTTGTCCTGATCCTGCGCAACATTGACCGTAGCCGGCGTGCCTACCGGTGTCGGCTTCTTGAACGTATAGGTGACACCGTTCACCGTCAGGTTGTTCTCCTGGAGATTGGCGTAATTGCGTCCGTCAATTTTGACGTTTGCGTTGGTCCCTGCAGCCGCCATGGAGATGGTCGTAGGACTGCTCGTCGTAAGCGTCATGGGCGTACCGATGGTGCCGTTGCTGACAACGCCGAGGTTCATGTTGTTCAGGAGGGTCGTCGTATAGCTCGCGGAGCTGGATGTCGTATCCACGGTGAGGTCAATCTTGTTGTTGGTGCCCGTCTTGCTGTTTGCGAGGGAAAACCCGTCGGATACAGAGTCATAGTTTGCACGGATGTTAAGTGAGGTCTTCTTTCCGCTCGAGTCCGTGTAGCGAGCATTGTTGATTCGGTTTGCGAGGTCGTTGAGCGTGAGGTTTTTCGTAAAGATCTCCTCCGCGGTGAACGACACCTCTGCCGAGCCCGTACCGTTCGACACCTTGAACTTGAGTGCGGTGTCCCCGTCCAGCATCCCGCCGGGACGCGCACCGCCCGAAAAGGCGATGTCTCGGAGCTTCGTGCTCCCGGGCGTGCCCGCACGTCCGATTTGGCTCGTTGCCGTCATGAGGTAGGCATTCGTTGCAGCCTGCGTGACTTCGACCGTGTGCCCCATAACGCCCGCGTTCGCATTTGCCGTCGCCGTAACGGCATCGGCATTCGAGCTGGTCGTCGTCATCGGCTTCGTCGAAGAGCTCAGACGATAATCCGACATGCGGCTCTTGAACGTATTGACCTTGTCATAGACGTTCGCATACGCTTCCTTGCGCCACTCTGTCTCAACTTCCTTCTTATAGATACGATCGTATTTTTTCTGATGGGAGATCATCCCGACCTTGACCAGTGACTCAACGTCAAGCCCCGAGCCGGAAAGCCCGTAGATTCCTTTTGCTCCTGCCATATTATCTCTCCTTCTATCCCCTTATGCCGTCTTATCCAGGAAGGCGCCGATCCAATCATGCACCTTGATCATGTGCTTCACCATCGCCTCAGGCGGAACCTCGCGCAAGACTTTGCCCGTCTTCTTGTCGAGCATCTGCACGGACATAACGTCAATCTCCTTGTGATACTGAAACTGCAGATCGACATTGATGTTGCGCATGATCTCATTGAGCTGCTGTGTGATAAACGAGGTTTGCTCCTCCGAAAGCGGCGCATGCGGTTCCTTCTGCTCCGCAACAGCTTCTGCCTGCTCGGCTGCAGTCTCCACGCTCTTGCGCGGTGCCTGTACCGGCTCCTGCGCGTCCGCCTTGGGGATATCATCCCCCATACCACTGACGGCAACTGCCGCCAGCATAACATCCTGAACATTGGTTACAGTCATAAGGCACCCCTCCGTGTGTCATTGGAAGCGCCTCCGACGCTCCCATTCTGTTCTTCCTTGATGCTTCCTTCTCAGTTTTTGGACAAGGCACTGAGATCAAAATTTGCGGGCGCCGCCGCAGCCTTTTGGTTCTCCTCCTGAATTGCCCGATAGATCTCACCGCGATAGATCTTGACGCTGCGCGGCGCATCGATCGCAATGCGTACGTTGTCGCCCTGGACCTCCACGATGTTGACGACGACATTGTCGCCGATCATGATCTGCTGCCTTGGTTTGCGTGTGAGTACGAGCATTACCTGTCCTCCTTCTCAGCGGGGAACAGGCGATGTTTCGTCGTATATGCGCTCCGATCAAGTACGATCTGCTTTGCTTGCCGTGTTGTCGCATTGATGACAATCGGCGCCATGAGGTTCGCCGTCAGATCGTGAATCTCCTTGCCAGAGAGCGTGAGAATCGCATAGATCAGCACCTCCTCCGGCGAGGTTAGACCGAGTTCCGCTTCCACTTCGTCGTCGATGGTGAACTCATAGTCGGGGAAGAATGTAAGCGGCATGGTCATCAAAAAAGCGAGCTCCGGCGTCTTAACCGACTGCAGAAAGACGTACGGACTGTCCTCCTCATACGGGATAATGATGAACTCCCGCTCCTCCTCGAAGGCGGGAATTCCCGCCGCAAAATGAATGATGGACTCCTCTGCCGCCTCGATCTCACCGAAGCGGCTTGTCATAATCTTCTTCATCAATGGCTCCTGTTATGCACGTACATCGTATTTCCCCTCGCTGACCCAGCGCTCGATATTGCCCTTCTGCTGCAGGTAGGTCTCGACGCTCCCGCGATTGTAGTGCAGACGCGGTCGGCTCTCCGTATGCCAGTGCGGGGTCGTGTGCCCAACCGTCGGCTCTCCAACCGCGCGGCCCACTTCAAAGTGAATCTCGGGATCGGGAATCGCGGCGGCAACCAGCTGTCGCTGCTGTGTCATGCGGTTTTCCATGTCGCGCTTGGCGAACTCTATGCCGACCTGACGTCCCGGCTTCGGGCCGTCCTCGGCGAGTGCCCACGCCATCTGCGTGTGCTTCGAGGTCCCCTTACGCACCTCGCTCATGCCGCGTTCGAGATTCTCGCGGGCAAAGTCCGTGTGGTTCGTATAGCCATAGCTGTGCCGGCTCGGATAGCTGTCGATCGAGAGCTTTGGCTGCGTCACGCCGCGGTTCGAGCGTGCCTGCTGCGTCTCCTGTTCGTAGCGCGGCTGATGGATCCCGGATTCCAGTGAATTGTACTGTATACGCATGCCGATGATTGGCAGCGTGGATCGTATGTTGAGATAGCGCATAGGCATAAAGGGCATCCTTTCCCGTTTATGAACTGGCGTTACATGGTATTACCGCAGATAATCCACAAGCGAGAGCGGCAGGATGCGCGATCCCATCGCGAGCGACATGCTCATGATGGTCTGCTGCTGCATCATCTTCGTCGCAAGCTCCGCCACGTCTGTGCCGGTTGCCGTTGTGATATCGCGCGTGATGTTCTCCTTGTGGTCTGTGAGGATACTCTTCATGTCCGTGTAGAGGCCACTGCGCGAGCCCGTCTCGGTATGCGCCTGCAGCGTTACCTGATTGGCAACATCAGCAAGCGTAACGCCGTCCGAACTCAGCCAGTGTGCATCGCACGCCTTCGTCTTGGCGTAGACGGTCAGCATATTGTTGACCATCGCCGTTCCCGACGGCGTATCCGCATAACCGGAGTTCTTGTCGTCAAAGAGGTCGCGCCCGAAAATATCCACGCCCGTCTTGTTGACCGTATCCGCCGACGGCTCGGTCGACCCGTTCTGCTTGACCATCGAGATGTAGCGTTGGTCCCCCTGATAGGTAACGAGCTGCTGGCGCACGTAGGAGAATTTCAGCGTCACACCGGGCACCGCCGCTGTATTGGACCAGTTTTCACCCTTGCCAGGTGCCGCGACAGGATCGTTAATCAACTCTCCTGTGTTCTTGAAGTTGTCCTTGATGAAGCCCGAGCCCTTCGTCACACCCGCGACGTTCCCTACGAAGGTTGTCTCACCGGCAGCGATCGCATCCGCCTCGGTCTTGTATCCCTTGGCGATCAGATCCTTGTAGCCATCCTGCACGAACTCCTTCGTGTAGACGTTGCCCGTCAGGGTATTCATATAGTAGGTCTTGCCGTCGCTGCCCTCAAGTGAGAGCATCTGATGCAAAAAGTCTGCGCTGTCGTTGTCACTTGCCGATGTAAAGAACGCCGTCTGACGGTCATCGAGCGTCTTCGTCACACCGCGCTTCTTCAGATCCGCTTCACTCGACATGAGGAAGGGCTGCTTGAGATCCGCCTGCCCCGAAAAGATGTAGCGATCCCCGAGCTGGGTGTTGCCGAGCGAGACAATCTGCTCAATGTTCGCCTTCATCTCGCGTGCAATGGCCGGCCAGTCACTGCTCTTCTCATCCTTATCGTCGTTCGCACCCTGAATGGTCTTCGCCTTGAACGTCTTCTGGATGTCCTCCATTGCGGAGAGCGAGGTCTGCGTCGAATTCATCCACGAGAGGCCTGCCTGAACACTGGCCTGATAGCGGTCATTCTCCCCCTCGGAGACATCGTAGCGCAGGAAGCGCGAATAGTCCACGGAGTTGTCCGAGGGGCGGTGCAGTTTGCTGCCGTCGCCCTGCTCCATGAGCTTCGACTTTGTGTAGTCAAGCGCATTCAGATCGTTCTGATAGCGCCGCACCATGTAGTTGCTGCTAATGCGTACCATAATCTCACCTCTTACCTTCCGACGACGCCCGTGCTGTTGATCAGGCGATCCAGCATCTCATCCATCGATGTGAGCATGCGTGAGCACGCGCCGTACCCCGTCTGGAACTTGAGCATATTCGTCAGTTCCTCATTCCAGTCAACCCCGGATGTGGACTGCCGCCACTGTTCGATCTGCGTCATGAGATCGTCCTGCTGCTTGAGCACCTTGTCGAGGTTCTCCGCGTCCGCGCCGAGCTTGCTCATCATGCTGTTGTAGTACTGATTGATCGAGACATCGCTGACCGCGCGCGCAGTGCCGCGTGGGTTCATCGTCCCTGCCTGGTCGATGTTGAAGAGCTTGCTCAGCTCGACCGCGATGGTGCCGTCGGCAGTGCCGTTGACCCAGCTGTCATTGTAAGTAAAGGTCGAGGAGGTGTTGGTCAGGGTCGGTGTTACCTTCGTCCCGCCCGCATTTGTGATCTGACGCGCGGCGACAAGATTCTGCCCACCCGGTGCCGTCAGCTCGTCCGCGATCTTGAGCTCATTGATGATCTGCATGGACTGGAGCTTGTCCGGCGCGCCGATCACGTTGGTCTGCACCGTTGTCGTCGGGGGCGGCCCTCCCGCATGAGTGACCGTACGGCTCGCACCCGCCGCCTGCATATAGCGCTCATCCGTCAGCGGATCCACATGCCACGTGTACTGCATCTGATCGTAGGTGGTTCCATTCGGGGATTTGAACTTATTCTTTCCGAAGAAATTCAGCCATGTCGTGGAGTCCGCATCAATGCCCGCGCCCTGCTTATGCACGTCATTGAAGGTGGTGAGAAGGGTTGCAGAGATATCCGCAAGCTGGTCGATATGCCCCTTGTCCTGTACAATCGTATCCTGCAGTGCCTTTAAAATGCCGCTCTGGGGGACATAGCCGATGCCGCCCGCCTCCTTGATGCGCAGAGTGTAGTCCGTGACCCCGTACTGCTTGTTGTTGATCGGCGGGCTCATCTCGAGCGTCAGAGAGCTTTCGCGCTGCACGAGCGACATGCCGTTCGAGACAACCGTATACTGCCCGTTCGCCTCCTCATAGACATTGACATTCGTGATCTCGGAGAGCTTATCCACGAGGAGATCGCGCTGGTCGCGCAGGTCGTTCGCCTTGCCGCCGTTTGTCTCGGCAAACATGATATTCTTGTTCAGACGTGCGATCTCCTTCGTGAGGCTGTTGACCTTACCGACCTGAATGCGCATCTCATCGTACTGCGACGTAATCTGAACCTGCAGTTGCTTCGCGCTCGTCTTAATGCGGTCGATCAGATTGTTGCCCTTCGTGATGACCGATGTGCGCGAGGCCGAGTCACTTGCATAGTTGGAGAGGTTGACCCACGAGGAGTAGAACTGCTGCATCGCGTTCAGGATGCCCGTCTTCTTCGAATCGTTGAAGACCGTCTCCACCTTGTCATAGTTCGTCTTGTACGTCTGGTAAAGGTTCTGCGCCGAGTTCTCCGACCAGTACTGCTTGTCCGCGTAGACGTTGCGCGCACGGTTGAGCGCGACGACATCCACGCCGCCGCCGACGTAGACCCCGCCGTACAAGGAAGGCCGCTCCTGATAATTCGTCGCCGCAGAGTCGACGCGCTGACGCGAGTACCCTTCCGTCGAGGCATTCGTGATGTTGTGTCCGGTGGTATCGAGCGAGAGCTGATTGTTCTGGATGCCCCGCACCATCGTATTAAGTCCGGCAAATGTTGACCGCATAGATCCCTCACTCTTTCCCTATACTACATCTAAACTATACATCCGCATCAAACATTGCAACGGCACGCTGGATGCCGACCGCAGGTCCTGCCACAGGCTGTGACCTGCCGTAGGTATCATCGGCAACCGTACCAGAGATAACGTTGAGCTGGTAGTTCACAAAATCCGCACTCTTCTGCAGAAGGAGCCGACAGGCCTGTATGCGCTCCCGCAGTTCCGTACGGCGTGCGGCAGATGCACGCAGAACGCGCTCAGCGGCGAGCCGTTCCCGCAAGTTCGGCTCACGAGAAACAAGATCGGAAAGGCTCTCCACTCCGACGTTCATCAAAAAGTCTGACTGCTGTCGCGCGAGAGCTCGCACCTCACTCAGGCTACGTTCCGCCGCTGCCGTCGGCTCTGCGATGCCGCCGCCCGACGCACTCTGCGAGAGGGCCTCCCGCAACGCGGCAAAACGAAGCATTGCCGCTTCGCAGGCAGCGAGCTGCGCCTTTAGGAGCACAAGTGCCTCACGCGTCTCATTTGTCATCGCCGCTCACGCCTTATAGTCCAGATTTTTCTTCAGATGCCGCACCTGCTCGCTGCCGCTGCTCCCGTAGACGGGATCGACGACAGCGCCGCCGATCCTGCCGAGCTGTCGATTGACGGCAATCAGCGCCCCCTCGATCAGGAGGGAGTTCGCGTCACTGAGTTCCTTCGTCTCCTTGACGATGCGGCTCAGCTTGCGGCTTGCCGCGAGCACGGAGCGATGGACGGCATCCGTCGGCGCAAGGAGTGCGAGTTCCTCCATATTCGTCTCAGCGCTGACGCCGGGCGTATCTTTTGCAATCTGCGCGAGTTGGGTCAGGCGCTGCTTTTCGAGTTCCTGCACCGCGCGTGCAAGGAAGTCCTCCTCAGTCGTCAGCTTTTCAAGCGCCGCCATGTCGAGTGCAACAAGTACACCGCGCTTCTTTTCCTGAAGCATGCGGATCTTCTCATACTGGCGATGCAATTCCTCCAGCGTCGCCGTGAACGCCTTCCACATGGGACTGCCCTGCATCAGTAGCGCATTGCAAGCATCTTTGCCGCAATGTCCGAAGCCGCAGGTGCATAACTGCCGTTTGCCGCATGCGCGAGCGCATCCACGCGCTCAGGGCGCACGTCGTCCATGCCCCGCAGTTTTTGCAGGATATCGCCAAAGCTCTGTACCTCACCGGAGAGCTCAAGCGCATCCGGACGCTGCACGGCACCCGCCGCATCCACGCGGCGCGTCCCCCCTGCTGCACTTCCTGCATAGAGACGGCTGACCGCCGAAACTGCATGATTGCTGATCAACATATCCTTCACCACCTATGTATCAGGAATCACCGATAACATACAGTCCCATCATCTTGGGTCTGCATTGGATCAATGATTCATTTCTTCCCGAAAAATTCTCGGAGTCCTTTCACATTCTTTATCGAAAAAAAAAGACGTGTACTTAAGAACAAATTCCCAAGTACACGTCTTCCTTTTTACTTATCGCTGAGTGTCACATATCCGCGCCGTCCGCTGCTGCCGTCCGACGTCGTGCGCATGCCGGAGGCGGACTGTTTCGCGACGGCCGCCGTCAGCTCCTCACGCATCTCCTTCTGACACTTTTCGCAGTACTGTCCCTTCTGGATGGGCGAACCGCACTTCTCGCACGGATAGAAAAGCTCGACCCCCGACGAGAGGAAGCGCCCCTCGCGGATCATGCGCCGAACAACGGGTTCCTGTACCCCCGTCGCCTCGACGATCTCGGGGATCCGGCTCTTCGGATGATCGCGTACGAATTCGACGATCTCCTTCTCCCACCGCTCTTCCTTCTCGCGACAGTCCACGCAGATACGAGAATTGTTGATCGAAACAAATACCTTCCCGCAGCTTGAGCAGTTCTTCATCTTTCCTGCCATTGACAAACTCTCCTCCCAAATAGCGGATCGGTACATGCTTGATCCAAAACTATTCCTCACTTATGGTTCGTATTTTACAACAGGACACACGAAAATGCAAGACTTCAGCGCGGGCGCTGTCTGCATCCGTCAGGACCGCCGGCGCTGTAGAAAGAGCCCGCCCTCCGGCGTCAGAATACGGCAGCTGTTCAGCACGACACCGAGCGTCGCCGTGTTGTGAATCGCCGCCGCCGCAAGCGGACTGATCGAACCGAGTGCACCGAGCAGCATCGCCGCGGAGTTGATGAGCAGCGTTGCTTTGAAATTCTGGTGCACGAGATGCATAGACCGCTGACCGAGACGCAGTGCCTCCACGAGGCGCGTCGGATCCTCCGAGTGGATCGTCACCGCCGAGGACTCCGCCGCGATGTCCGTCTGCCGTCCGCCGAGCGAGACCCCTACGTCTGCGAATGCGAGTGCAGGGGCATCGTTGATGCCGTCGCCGACCATCATAACGGTCCCGCGCTGACGCAGCTGGTTCACATAGCGCGATTTGTCCTCGGGCAGGATCTCCGCATGATAGGAGTCTACATCCATCTCTCGTGCCACGTCCGCAGCCACCGCCTTCGCGTCGCCCGTCAGCATGACGATCTCGTCTACACCGCAGCGGCGCAGCTGGTTCAGCGTCTTTTTCATCTTTGGACGGATCGGATCATCGATGCCAATGACACCGATGAGCTTCGCATCGCGCGCCACGTAGAGGAGATTCTTGCCCGTCACCGACGCGATGAGATTCTCCTCATCCGCAATGCCGTTCTCCTGCAGAAAGCGGCGGCTTCCGACGCGGATCACGCCGCCCGAAAAGCCCTCGAAATCCGGCACCTCGGCCAGCATGCCGCGCGCCACAATCGTCTCGGAGGAACGATGCTGCGGTGCTTTCCACGCCTGCTCCTCCACATATTTCTGAATCGCCACAGCGAGCGGATGAACGGAGTGTTCCTCCGCAGATGCCGCAAGCAGGATGACCTCCTTCTCCGTTACGCCCTCCGCGGTGCGGACGAACGTGATCTCCGGCACACCGACCGTCAGCGTCCCCGTCTTGTCAAGCACAACCGTATCCGTACGCGCAAGCGCCTCGATGTAGTTGCCGCCCTTGACGAGAATGCCGCGCTTCGCCGCCGCCGCAATCGATGCCGACATCGCCGTCGCGGTAGACAGCTTGAGCCCGCATGAGAAGTCGATAAAGAGCAGGTTCAGCACACGTCCCCAGTCGCGCGTTGCCCCGTAGACAATCGCTGCACCGAGAAAGGACACGGGCACAAGATAGTTGGCCATCTGGTCGGCAAAGTTCTGCACGGGCGCACGGCGCGTCTGTGCCTCCTCGACGAGGTGGACAATATGGGCAAGCGACGTATCGCCGCCTACCTTTTCCACCGCAACGACGAGTTCCCCCGCCTCGACAACGCTGCCCGCGTAAACCGGTGTCCCCTCGTGCTTCATCGCGGGCGCGGATTCGCCCGTGATGGAGGCCTGTGTCACCGCCGCGTCACCGCGCAGAACACGCCCGTCAACCACAATCTTCTCGCCCGCGTGCACAGCGATGATGTCTCCGGGGCGCACCTCCTCGACGGGCACCTTGCGTTCGACCTCGCCGTCCGCCGTCTCTTCGACAAGCCAGACATCGCGCTGCCCAAGCGAGAGCAGTCCCGAGATGTGCGTGCGCGCCTTCTCCGCCGCATAGCTCGTCAGCATCTCCGCACCGTTGCTGAGGGCAAGGAGCATGAGGCTCGACTCGGGCTTGCCTGCAAGTACCGAGGCGACGACAGCCGTCGTCGTCAGCGTATCTGCATTCGGCTGGCGATCCTTGATCAGCCCTCCGATTCCCGTCTTGATGAAGTTGCGCGAGATGCCGAGCACGAGCAGAGAGCGCAGCACCGTCATCGACGCAAAGAGCTCGGGGGCACCGCGCTTCAGCAGCTCCATCGCTGCAAAGCTCGCCAGCGAGATCAGTGCATCACGTCGAAACGCTGCAAGCTGCTCCGTCGGTGTCACGGCCTTCGCCGCGGCCTCACGCACAGTACGCTCTGCCGCCGCCAGCATACGGACAGCGGGGATCGTTCCCTCGTGCCAGACATCGACACAGCCCTCGCGCACGGATGCCGCTGTTACCGCTGGGAAGCGGCGCATCCGTGCTGCCAGGCGCAGCGCATCCTCACGCGGGATCTCTCCACGCAGCCGAATGCGCGTATGTATGAGCTTCATACCTTCCATCCTCTCATCAGCGTCAGTGCCCACCAGAGCATCTGCGAGCCCGACGGTGTATTGTTCGAGAGCACAAGCTGCCGAATACCGCGTAGGACGAAGATGCCCGCGACCACCGAGCTCAGATCGAGTGCGCCGCCCGTATTTCGCTGAATCCACCCGCTGAACTCATGCACCGAGCGGCGCAGACTCCGTGCGAGCGTCGCGGGCGGCGGCGCCGTGCGCCCCTCTGCAAAAATCGCTTCAAGTCCCTCTGCAAGGATGAGAATATGCGCCTCATCCTCCGGCGCATAGACGAGCAGAATACTCCCCGCAAGCGCGTTGGCACGCACCTCCGCCACAAACGGCAGGCGCGCCAACCGCACCTCAAGGACCTTTGCGAACTCCGCCGTCAGATACGGTGTCCGATAGCGCCGCCGCCCGCATGATGCATGCACACAGACAAAGGGCGGCTCTGCGGTCTCCTGCATCCGCGCCTGTACGGCAGCAGCATCCGAGCTGTCCATCCGCCCCATACCTCTTGCGGCCGGCAGTGAAAGAAAGGAGGCGCCGCCCCCCATCCGCCCGCTGCCGAACAGTCCCGACAGCGCGGAGACATTGGAGGTCAGCGCATCTCCCTGCAGAAAGCGGCCGCGCCCACCGCTCATCCCCTGCGCGAAGGATGCGCTCCCACTGCCCCCGCCAAGCGTCTGGCGCAGCATATTCGCAAGCGACGCACCGAGCATCAGTCCCGAAACATAGTTCATGATGCCTTCCTCCGTGCATGGGTGCGCATATAGTCCTCGACGCGGCGCAGCTCCGCGTTTGCACGCAGACGCTCCGGCTCGTACGTGATGAGGATCGAACCCGTCTCAATGTTCGTATCCACGAACTCGATCTCCGCCAGCCTTCCGAGATGAGCCTGCACCTGCGCCTCAAGCGCCGCATTGTTCACAAGCTGCTTGCTGTAGAGGCGTACCCGCCCCGGCATATAGGAGGCAATGTCCGTTGTGCGGACGAAGACATCCATCGCCGACTGCGGAATCGCGTTCTTGATCGCATCGAAAATATTCATAGAAAACCCATTTCCTCTCTTTCTTCCACATTATATTATTCGCGGCATTTGTACCACCGTGTCATTTTTGAAAAAAGGGCTGCGCGCACGTGCGCAGCAGCCCCCAAGCCCTATTGAGATGCTTACTTCTCCACCGCAGCCTGCGCGGCGATCAGATCCTCAAGCTCTTCCTTCTGACGCTGGAGCTCTGCCAGCGAGAGGTCTGCCTGTCCGGCCTCGATTGCCGCAAGCTGCTGCGTGCGCTCCTGCATGAAGCGATAGCCAAAGATACCTGCCACCGCGCCAACTGCAAGACCAATCCAGAAATCTGTCTTCGAGAACATGTTAATTCCTCCTCTGTTCTATTGCCCAATTAGGGCATTTTCTCTTCTTGGCGCTTTGCCTCATACCGAGTGAACGTCTCCTCATCCCCCAAAGATAACCTTGCGATTCCCCCGAGTGAATTCATTCGACGATGACAATTCCTGCGCCGCGAGAACTACAGCAACGCTGTCGTCCTCTCTGGAACCATCTTGTTGTTCTCAGTATATGTGAGAATGAACGATATGTCAATAGCCCCGTGATAATCAGGAATAACTATTGACTTCATACTCATATAAATATCATTATCATTGTATATGATAATTTAAATGGTCTCAATATTCCACGAAAGGACTTCTCCATGAAAATCCATCCACAGCGCTTCTCCCGCTTTCTTGCCGTATGTCTCACTCTCGCAGTGCTCCTCTATGCACTCACTCATCTGCCGGGCAGAGAGGACGGCGATCCGCCAACGTACAAGGCAGAAATTCTCACCGTCACAAATAGCGAAAACGACATCACAGCATTTGCACCTGGCAGCGCACAGTACGAGGTACGGATTCGCATCGACTCCGGTCCTTACGAGGGCACAGAGACAACAATCACACACCGTACGCTGAACAATCCGGCCTTCGACATCCACCCTGCGGAGGGCGAGAACATCATCGTCCGCGCCGAGGGCGAAAGCTACGCCATCGTCGACTACGATCGTCTGCCCGCCATGCTCTTCCTGCTGCTCGGATTTGCCGCGCTCCTCATCCTCTTCGGCGGCATGACCGGCGCAAAGGCACTCCTCGTTCTCCTCTTCGCCGTCCTGCTCATTGCGAAGGGGCTCATTGCATTCATCCTCTTCGCACCGTCACACATCCTCCTCTGGACCATCCTCATCGGTGCTGTTATCACACTCACGACCCAACTTGTCGTCAACGGACGCAATGTAAAATCCGCAGGTGCAATCATCGGCACCATCGGCGGCATCCTCATCGCAGGCCTCCTTGCAGTCCTCGCCATCCACTTCACCTATCTCACGGGGGTCTCCGAGGAACAGGCCGGTATGCTCAAAGCACTCTACCTAAAGGATGTGGACTTTCGCGAACTGCTCTTCGCGGGCATTGTGCTCGGCGCACTCGGCGCCGTCATGGATGTTGCCGTCTCCATCGCCTCCGCGCAGTACGAGATGAAGCTGCTCGCACCCAAGACGAAATTCCATGCACTCGTCACCTCCGGACTCAACGTCGGACGCGATGTCATGGGCACGATGGCGAACACTCTCGTCCTCGCCTACATCGGCGGCGCACTCCCACTCATCCTCCTCATCTCTGCACAGCCTGATATCTCGCTTGTGCACGTCATAAACCTCAACATGATTGCAACCGAAATCGTACGCTCCCTGATCGGCAGCATTGGCCTCCTCTGCGCCATCCCCATCACCGCCTACGCCACCGCCTTCCTCATCACCATCCGCCCGCGGCGCAAGAAAAAAGCGGAGGACTGACCCCCGCCGTATTGATAATTCTATTGTATCATATCCTTTTGAATTCCGAGGAAGAACATCCGAACAGAGAGGCTGTGTTCTAAATCTGATGGTGCCCTCTCATCGCGGCAAATCAATGGTTTGAACTGCTCTGCGAGAGAAAGATCTGCCTCAAATATTATGTCCTTGATTTTATGTCGATTCAAAAATGGATGTGCATTGAGCGCTTGCAGCAGCTGACGACAGGAAATACCGACATGGGGCTTCACCTCTCCTTCGACTGTATACACATCCCGCGCACCATACTGCATCATGTGGTCCAGCTCATAGGCGCTGCTTGGATTGCGTACGGGCAGAATGAGAACACCTCCCGCAGCGAGAAGGCCGTGAAGCTGTTCTATTTCAGCGATGACATCCTTGGTCGGAAGCTCATCCAGATAACAGCCTGCCGAGATGATATCATAACGCCCCACACACTGCGCAGCAAGCACCTCAATCTCAGTTGCCATTATTGTTTCATCGAAGATATAGTCCGTGTCCGGCAGATAATGTTTGTCAAAGACCGCCGCTGTCATATGCGGCGTAAATCCGCTGCGCCGATAGGTATTGAGCAGCTCGCAGGCGAGATCCCCAAAACGCGGCTCCAGCACAAGTACGCGTTCATGTTCACGAACAGTATGCCACGGCCATACATACTCCGCACCGACAAAACCACCTCGCGAATCCCACGCATCCACGCCCCATTTATCATAGTAGACACGGCGCATCGCGTCGAGCGCATTCCCCGCTTCCTTTTTACGTCCTTCTCCGAGTGTCACACCTCCGAAGTGGTGCATAAAAGTATCTTTAAGGAGGATCTGCCGCCACCCCGTTCGACGCAAGAGTGTTGATAAATCATCATCAACGAATTCTGCCCGTGTATAGATAGGATCAACCAAGCCCATTTGGTAGATATCCGTGCGTGTAGCAGCAAGGAAAGGCATCAAAACACTTCGCTCTTCCCAGAGATCAGCGTTAAGATGGTTGTGTGCCGCTGCAAATTGCTGCATCTTCTCCATTCCCTCAAACGTGTTGGGGTAGTGCGTGGGAATCCCCTGGAGATTCGATATGCTTTCCTCGTTACAGGTAGGAACAGCAAGGGCAATGCACTCATCCGATTCCATCGCTGCAAGGAGATGCTCCAGCCAACGCGGTGTGGCAACGACATCATTGGAGTATCCAACGTAGTATTTCCCCTCCGCGATGTACTGCGCCGCATTGAAGCTGAGAATATTGTATTTCAAATTGATCTTCTTTGTATGCGGCAGGCTCTCAAAATATTCCCGTGTACCATCATTCGAGCCGTTGTTGATCGTAATGAGTTCCACGCGCCCGTTCGAAAAATCCGTATGGGCAAAGATACTCTCGACCGCAGCCTTTGTGTACTCCAACTTATTATAGGCGCACAGTACAATCGACACGTCGTATGGATATTCCGATTGTGGCGCAGTGTGCAGGTCGCGCATCGCCTGCATCAATGCTGCTTGATGTTGTGCCCTGCGTCCTTCGTCCGAAAGAACCTCCGCTGCAAGATGCCACAGACGCTGCATTTCGAGGATGAACGGACGGATCTCACAAGAAAACACACGTACAAACAGGGATGGATGACGCTGTAGATCCTCTATCGATGCCAGAATATTACGTGCGTACAGATATACTTTTTGCAGGAGGCCGTCCGTCCCCCGCGTTTCCGCTTCGATCGCCGCCACGATCCTGCGCAGATTATCCATCAACTCAGCAACGGTAGGATCGTCTGTCCCATCCTCAATCATGGCTGCAATATAGTCCACCGCCTCCACGGATACCTCCAGCAGAGACCGCATCTGTTCCTTGTCCATCTCTTCTCCCTCTCGTCCAACAGCAGCTTACTGTACGCGCACCGCATCCTTTACTGTCTGCACCATATAGTCGATCTTCTCATCCGTCAGCCCCGGGTAGACCCCGAGCCAGAACGTGTCATTCATGATGCGGTCGGTCTGTGTCAGTTCTCCTGCGATACGGTATCCCTTGCCCGAGGCACGCATCGCATCAAAGCAGGGATGCTTCGTCAGATTCCCCGCGAAGAGCATGCGCGTCTGGATGCCGTGCTCCTCGATAGAACGCACGATCTTTGCTCGTTCGACACCTTCGCGGCAGGTCAAGAGAAAGCCGAACCAGCTCGGAACTGCGTGCTCCGTTGCGGTCGGCAGGATAAAGAATTCCTCCATATCCGCAAGCGCTTCGCGCAGCCGTGCGAAATTATGCCGCCGCCGTTCCACAAAGGACGGCAGTTTCTTCAGCTGTGCAACACCAACAGCAGCCTGCAGATCCGTCACCTTCAGATTATAGCCGAAATGCGAATAGACATATTTATGATCGTAGCCGCGCGGCAGTTCCCCGTCCTGCCGATCAAAGCGGTGTCCGCAGCGGTTGTCCTGCCCCGAGGCACAGATGCAGTCGCGCCCCCAGTCACGCATGGAGCGCACAATACGGTGCAGCAAGGCATTGTCCGTATAGACCGCGCCGCCCTCGCCCATCGTCATGTGGTGCGGCGGATAGAAACTCGACGTGCCGATGTCGCCGATCGTCCCCGTAAACCGCTTCGCGC
>ERZ773090.180-NODE-180-length-57742-cov-5.20372_pt1 | contig 57742 bp, 59 predicted proteins | sample MGYA00580579_ERZ773090 | MGnify/ENA primary metagenome ERZ773090 (study PRJEB29015, sample SAMEA2738014) | human oral metagenome | biome: human oral; feature: human-associated habitat; material: dental | place: China | collected 2132 ... | reverse complement strand
ACTAGTATTATAATGAGTGATTACGATCAAAAGAAACCTTATGTTGAGAAATTAATTTCTTATGCAGTAAAAAACACACCTATTTTTTTAGTTGTAGATAATGTAGATCAATTTGAAAATGACTCGATTCAATCAACTATTTTTTCTGATGCGATGGCGCTTGCAAGCAGATTAAGAATTAACCTAATTATTGCTATGAGGGAAACAACTTATGTAAAACATAAAAGCCTTCCTATTTTTGATGCGTTTGATTTTGATCCCGTTCAAATAGAACCTCCTGAGATTTCACCAGTTTTGTCACGGCGATTTTTTCTATTGGGACAATTATTAAAAGATAAACCTGGTGAATTCATAAATACAAATGGAATGAAATTCAATGTGCGAGATTTGTCTATGTTTATAGACATAATCAAACAGTCGGTATTAGGTACGGAAATTGGAAACAGGATAGATATATTAGCAAATCATGATGTCAGATTAGCGCTTAGAATGACAAGAGAATTTTTAGCAAGAGGATATTCAGATCCTGATAAAGCTCTTCGCGTTAATGAAGAAAAAGGCAGATATATCATGCCAACTCATGAGGCATTTCGTGCAATTCTATTAGGTAATCAAAATGTATATAAGGAAGAATACTCTGTTATTGGAAATCCATTTGATTCAAGACTTGGAAAAACAAATAGTGAATTATTAAGATTATTTGTGCTTGCAAGTCTTGTAAGACAAAGCATTAGCGATGGGAAAAATATCCTTGATGGTCCATATATTAGAGATACGTTAAAGAGTATAGGTTATTCAGAACAAGATGTACTTCGAGTACTTCAGGATTTATGTAAGTTTCATTTTATTTCTACAAAATCTCATTCACAAGTACCACAAATCGATAGTAGTTTTTTTGCTAGTCGATTAGGTGGATATGTGGTAAAAGAATTACTATGTGATTTTACATTTTTGGAAAATGTTATGATGGATACTTTTATATCTGATAATAACTCTTGGGAGCATTTAAGAAATATATCTCAAGACATACAGAATGAAAGAAATGTGGTTAAAAAAATAAAACTAAGAATACAAAGGGTTGAAATTTTTTATAAGTATGTTGGAGGTTTGTATTCCTCTATACTAACTGAAGCTAAAAAAAGATCTCTTGATCCTATATGGTTGACGGATCCTATATCTGAAACCAAAAATGAGCTATATAAAAAATTGGATAAAGTTCTAACTTCTGCTAAGAAAAATTATGGTGATGAATAAAGATATAAAGTAAATATAGCCTGTGTATGGCTCTGCTACGCACGCAGTTACTTGAATTTTAGTTGTTTGAATATCAGTAATGCCGTCTGAAACTCTAAAAAACCAGCCTGAACCCCCACTTTCAGCAAGCCGTAGCCTGCATACCCAACTGACCGCGTGCGTGGCTACGCCACACACCCTACCTGTGAATTACGCGGAACTTCAAAACCAACGCGTAGGGTGTGTGCGGCATGCACGCGGTTGCTTGATTGACAGTTTGCCATTTCAGCTTCAACGAAGTTAAAACCTCAAACAACAAACTATTCCTTCTCCAACACCCAAACCACAAGCAAAAATCCTATGGCGCGTTATCGCAGAAACTTCATTGCCGGCGGCACATTCTTTTTTACCGTCAAACTCGCCAACCAAAAATCGCGCCTGCTTGTCGAACATATCAGCTTATTGCGTGTAGCCTATATGGATGTACAAAAACAATATCCCTTTGAAACCGTCGCCGTATGTGTACTGCCGAACCATATTCACGCCATTTGGACGCTGCCGCCCGACGATGCGGATTATTCCCTGCGCTGGCGGCTGATTAAAACCAAATTCTCCGCACATTTCCCTCGTGCCGAAAACCTGTCTGCCAGCAAACAGCGGCGGCACGAACGCGGTATTTGGCAACGGCGTTTTTACGAACACACCGTGCGCGACGAAACGGATTTGCAGCGTTGCGCGGACTACATCCATTTCAATCCCGTCAAACATGGATTATGTGGCAATGTCCGCGATTGGGCGTTTTCGTCATTTCACCGTTATGTGCGGGATGGATGGCTGCCGTTAGATTGGGGTGGCACAAAAGAAACGGCGGTGATGAGTTTCGGAGAGTGAATGCGCTATAAAACACTACCGACCGCGTGCGTACTGCACACATTCTACCTGTGAATCACGCGGAACTTCAAAACCATCGCGTAGGGTGTGTGCGGTACGCACGCACTCGGTTGCTTGATTGACGGCTTGCTGTTGTAAATTTCAACTTAGTTAAAACTAACGCTTTCAGATGGCATGAGAAATGGCCGTCTGAAAACTGAAAAAGCTTTATCTAAAATAACTACCCTAACTCACACAACAAAAAACGGATTCCAAATTATTGGAATCCGTTTTTCAATAAAGCTATTTATATTATTTAGCTTCTTCTTTAGCATCTTCAGCAGCTTCTTTGGCATCTTCCGCTGCGTCTTTTGCATCTTCTTTAGCCTCTTCAGCAGCATCTTTGGCTTCTTCGGCTTTGTCTTCAGGAGTTTCGGCAGCAGGAACGCCTTTCAAAGCGTCCAAAGAAGTTTTACAAGTTGCATCGCGTTGGTCTGCAGGCAGGTTTTTCAGGGCTTCTTTGGTTTGTTCGAAAGATTTTTGCATCATGTCTTTGGTTGCGGCATCTACGTCTTTAGTTGCTTCGGCAAATGCTTTTTCGTACTCGTCACAAACGGCAGAAGAAGATGAGCCTGAACCGCCGCCGCATGCTGACAGGGACAGGACTGCCAATAAAGCTGCTAATAAAGCTGATGTTTTCATATGTCTCTCGCTTTTTTTCGAGTTTGAGTTAAAGGAGATTATATGTTAATTCATTATATTAAAGTGTCAAGTATTGTTGTTTAATTTAATTAAAATCATATCATTGAAAGAATCAGTCTATCCAAACATCCTAAAGGCCGTCTGAAATTTCAGACGGCCTTCGCTTTTGTAAGTAATCCTTTTTTAACGATTACGCCGCTTTGCGGTGGTAATGCCGTAGCGCGTGTTCTTTGCGACGACCGCTACTGAAGGCGGATACGCGTTTCAGATAGCCGATGACGCGGGTGCCGTAGTCGATGTCGTGCGAACCGCAGGCGGAACAGGCGTGCAGGGTACGTTTGTCGATGTGGCCGCATTCGTTGCAGATGGTGATGCGCACGTTCACGCAGAAGTAGTTGCAGCCGGTTTGCGCGGCAATGTCCAAGAGCGAGCGGTAGCCGGACTCGGGCAGGGCTTCGTCGAGGTTCAGGTGCAGCGCGGAGCCGCCGTCGAGCCAGTCCACCAGTTCTTTACCGTGCAGCAGGAATTTGTCGAGCGCGTTGATTTCTTCGTCTTCGACGACGTAGAAATAGGAGTTGTAGCATTCGCGGCCGACTTTGTAGCCGTCGGCTTTGTCCCATTTGGCGTTTTTCACGCCGAGGTTTTCGGCGGGAACAAACTCGGTGTTGAACTTCACGCCGTAGTGTTTGCTGGCGGCTTGGTTGGCTTCAAATATGGTTTTCAGACGGCCTTGGACAAAGTTGATGTAATCGTCGTTGTAGCCGACTTTGATGCCTTGCGATTCGGCGGCTTCCGCCATGCCGTTGATGCCGATGGTGAGGAACTGTTTGTCCAGCGTGATGAAGCCTGCATCGTAAACGGGCAACATTCCGGCGGCTTGGTATTCTTCCATCAGTTTGCGGTAGGCGTATTGGTATTTGTGGATTTTGGCGACTTCGGCGGCAAGGTCGCGCCCGTCTTGTTCCAGCCGGTTCATGTTGATGGTGATGACGTTGATAGAACCGGTTGCCACGCCGCCCGCGCCGAGGGTGTAGCTGAAGGTGCGGTCTTCGATAGCGTTACGCAGGCGGCAGCAGGAAGCCAACGAGTCGGGGTTGTCGGAAAGATAGACGAAGAAGGAATTTCCCTCCGCCAACTCTCTCGCCATTTCGTCGGCAAACACGGTGTCTTTGCATTTGCCGCCGTCGGTCAGCATCGCGGCGGTCACGACGGGGAAGGTCAAAACGGCTTTGGTGCGCTCCTGATTGAACCATTTGAGGAAGAAGTTTTGCAGCTTCGCCACGCTCGCCCACACCGGTTTGCTGAAATCGGGGAAGACGAAATCGCCGAACATCGCGTCGAAATAGTATTGATCGTAAACGGAAATATTCCAAAATACGCTCTGATAGCCCCGCGCGGCTGCGGGCTGGTTGATGCTGTATACCACCTGCTGCATATGGTTGGCGATTTCTTTGCCGTGGGTTTCCAAATAATCGTCGCCGTAGTCTTTGCGGGCGAAGTAGTCGAAATAAGTCAGAAATTCCACCGTCGCCACCGCGCCGGCGAACTGCGCGCTGATGGCAAACACCAGGTTGATAAACGAACCGCAAAACGAAGCCAGATGCTGCGGCGCCTTGGATTCGCCGCCGAGTTTGCTTAAGCCGTCGAGCAGGAAAGGATACAGCGTAACCGACACACAATAAGGCTTGAGGCTGGTTTCGTCGTGCACATAAATCTCATGCGCCTCAATCTGGCGGATGTATTCGTCGGCAACGGATTGGTCGAAAATTTCGGCGATTTTGCGCGACACTTGGGCGCGGTTAATCTGCACGAAAAAGTCTTTCATGATTTCCGCTTCCATCGTGGCGATGTTTTTCTGGGTAACGTTGGCGTTGGCGTCCATTTTCGAACCGTCCGCCGCGTTTTGCGCACTGATGTAGTCGTGCATGAATTGTAGTTTTCCGTTTAACTGTTCGGGATGCAGCCGAATCATGTTAATTCTCCTATATGGTTTGGATGATTTATTAAGTAATGACGGTCAGGCCGTCTGAAACATCGCTGTCAGCGAATACAATAAATTCAATTTAAATCAGTGCAATACAGCACCGGGCTAAATTGAAGCCACTGGAAAAACTTTGGGCGCGGGTTTGTCTTTGATAAACAATCGGTTCAACACTTCACCCGTGCGCAAATCGATAAACTTCTGATTGGTGGTCGGGCTGTCCAAGCCGCCCAGCTCCATCTGCCAGCGGCCGGTTTTCAGATACGTCAGATAAGGCAGGATGCCGTCTGAAACCGACTCCAGCTCCTCACGCTCCAGACCGGTGTACAAGCAAGCTTTCAAACCTTCTTGGGCAACAATAGCCAGCATTTTCTGCAAGGCTTTCGGTTGCCACTCCCCGCCCATAAACAACACACAGCTGATTAATCCGCGATAGCGTTTCAGACGGCCTTTTAAATAATCCTCGGTCAATTCTGTGCCGATGCCCTCTTTCCATGTATCGGCACTGTGGCAACCTTTGCAACGCAGCGGACAGCCTGAAAACAGAAATGCCAGCGACACTTCGCCTGGCACTTCCTGCCAAACAATTTGCTCAACTGTAAATTTCAAGCTGCTCATTGCAATACCATAAACACAAGATATGGTGCGAATTAAAACACAATACTACTAGATATGGTATTTTTATTTAACAATGAATTTTATCCATATAATAGATTTTTGTTATTTAACCAATTGTAAATTACTATATTAAGTTCAACTTTATACCAATAAAAAGGCCGTCTAAACACGATTCAGACGGCCTAAAATTAAAATAAGAGAAACAAACTCCGTTATAGCAAAGTCTATCTAAATAAAACAAAAAAGGCCGTCTGAAATCATCTTTCAGACGGCCTCAATTTCAGGTTTTAGCCTCGATTCGAGCCTTTAACCATATCCATCAAAAACAATCGGCAATCCAAGTTGCCATTAAACAGCGGAATTTTACGTTTCGGAGAAAGGCGCATAAATTTCGGCATATCGCGATCGCCGGTAAACATCCCAACCAGCCAACCTACGTAATGCTGTTTCAACCATGTGCCCAGTTGAGGATAAAGCGCCTGTAAAGCCTGAATTTCGGCAAGGCGCACACCATAAGGCGGATTGGAAATCATAATGCCGTGTTCGCCGTTCGGCCGCGCGGCTTGCGCATCTTGCACGTCAAAGCGGATGAAATTATCCACTTCGGCGGCTTGGGCATTGGCCAATGCGGCACGGATCATATAACGGTCGTTGTCGCTGCCGGAAATTGGCGCGGCGGCCGGTTTGATTTGTTTTTCAGCCTCACGGCGCAGGGCTTGCCATTTTTCTTTGTCGAAGTTTTGCAGTTTTTCAAAACCAAAACGGCGCATCAAGCCCGGCGCACGGTGTGTCGCAATCCATGCAGCCTCAATGGCAATCGTGCCACTGCCGCAAAACGGGTCTTGGAAAGGCTGCGTACCGTCATAGCCTGCCAAAAGCAGCAAACCTGCCGCCAAATTTTCCCTCAATGGCGCTTCGCCTGTATCCTGACGATAGCCGCGTTTGAAGAGTGCTTCGCCGGAAGTATCGATAAAGATTTCCACATTGCGCTCATCGATAAAGGCATGAATGCGGATATCAGGATTGATTTTGCCCACGCTCGGACGCGCATCATAAATATCGCGGAAGGCATCGCAGACGGCATCTTTGATCTTCAAACCGACAAAATCCAAGCTTTTCACATTGGCGCGCTTGCCTTCAACTTTAACTTTGAAGGTCTGCTCCAGCTTAAACCAAACTGTCCAATGCAGATTTCGTACCAGTTTGTAGATATCGTGTTCGTTGCGATAACCGCCTTTGGTCAAGCGCAGCAAAACACGGCTGGCAACGCGCGAATGCAGGTTGATGCGACACACCTGCTCCATCGTGCCTTTACATGCCACACCGCCGTCAACAGCGCGGATATCCTGACATGCCATGTTTTCAAGTTCCTGCGTCAAAGGTGCTTCCAAACCGCGAGGACAAGTGATAAAAAGTGAATAAACCGTCATATAAAACCTTTCCGGGTAGAGCTATCCGAACCACTCGGATAACAAATAAAAACAATATTATAGCCGAAAAACCAAAGGCCGTCTGAAACTTCAGACGGCCTTTGAACAAAGCTTGCTTAGTGATCCAAACTGTCGGTTTCAACCTTAACCGCTTTATCGGTTTTGTCTTCCGGCAACACCAAGTTCAACAATACCGCCATAATACCGCCGGCAGAAATTGAATTTTGGAACAATACCGGCAGGTTTTTGAACACTTCCGGTTCAAACGCCACGCCCAAACCCAAACCGACAGAAGTAGCCGCGATGACCGCTTCACGACGGCGAATACCGTGGCTGACCAAAATCCGCACGCCGGCAATCGCAATCAGTCCAAACATCAACACCATCGCACCACCCAAAACCGGACTCGGAATCGTGGTAAACGCGCGGCCGATAACAGGGAACAAGCCCAACAATACCAAAATCGCCGCAATATATTTGCCCACATGGCGCGAAGCCACGCCGGTCATTTGAATCACGCCGTTGTTTTGCGCAAAAGTGGTCAAAGGCAAAGAGCCCAACGCAGTTGCAATCACAGACACCAAACCATCTGCCAATACACCGCCGCGCAGGCGTTTGGTGTATTCCTCACCCTCAATCGGCTGCTCGGAGACCATCGCAGTCGCCGTCAAGTCGCCAACTGCTTCAAATACGCTCAACAAGAAAATCGCACCGGCAACGATAAATGCGTGCCAATCAAATGCGAAACCATATTTAAACGGAACAGGCAGGGTAATCAACGGCAGGTTTTGCAGGGCGGAAAAATCCACTTTGCCCAAAAACAGCGCAACAATATAACCGACAAACAAACCCACCGCGATACCACTCATACGCAGCAATGGATTTTTCAAGCAGTTGAAAACCAATACAATCAGCAACACCAGCGATGCCAAACCCAAGTTTTCCATCGAGCCGAACGTGCCGTCTGCTTTCGCACCGAAGCCGCCGCCGAAATCGGTAATGCCGACATGTACCAAGCTCAAACCGATCAGCATAACGACCACACCGCTTACAGTCGGCGTAATCACTTTTTTCAAATAAGGCAAAAGCCAAGCAGAGAAGCACACCAAAAACGCGCCGACAAAGGACACGCCCAAAAGCGTTGAAATCATCGCATCTTCAGTCAAACCGCCCTCTTTCATACCGGTACCGAGTGCAATCATCACAGTAACAAAAGAGAAGTTGACCGACTGAATCGACAACATACCCGAACCGACCGGTCCGAAACGGTTGACCTGCAAATAAGTGCCGACACCGGAAGCCACCATCGCCATCGACACCAAATAAGCCGTCATTTCAACCGGCAGCTCCAACGCCCCGCCGACAATCAGTGCCGGAGTAATCATTGGGACAAAAATCGCCAGAAGGTGCGTAACCGCACTCAACAACGCATTCCCAAACGGCGGCTTATCTTCCAAACCATAAACCAAATCAAGCGATTCCGCTTGTTTTTCAGTCATTCCGGCCATGTTGAACCTTCTCTCAAGAATCGTTAAAAAATATTAAGATGCGTATTTTAACCAATTTGAAATGTATCAGCAAATTCAAAACCGTCAGGCCGTCTGAAAGTTCCGCCCAGCCGTTTTCAGACGGCCTCAAACCGCCTTAACACATTTTAATTCTTGACATCATTTTTCCATCACAAAACAAACAAACCAATGATTTAAAAATATATTATTCATTAAGATAATGACAAGTCACCATTAAACGGCAAAGCCGCTTAGCGGATATGTTTCACACAAACAACAAAGTAAGCTACAATCCACTGCATAATCCACCCACACCATAAAATTAAAGGTTTCCGTATGTTAAAAGGCAGTCTGGTTGCCCTGATTACTCCGATGAATCAAGACGGCAGCATCAACTACGAACAACTTCACGACTTAATCGACTGGCACATTGAAAACGGTACCGACGGCATCGTCGCAGTCGGCACTACCGGCGAGTCAGCCACCCTGCCTGTCGAAGAACATTTGGCCGTTATTGAAGCCACTGTCAAACACGTCAACAAGCGCGTTCCCGTTATCGCCGGCACAGGCGCCAACAATACTGTCGAAGCCATCGCCCTTTCCAAAGCCGCCGAGCAAGCCGGTGCGGACTACACCTTATCTGTTGTTCCCTACTACAACAAACCTTCGCAAGAAGGCATTTACCAACATTTCAAAGCCATCGCCGAAGCCACTTCGATTCCGATGATTATTTATAATGTTCCCGGCCGTACCGTCGTGAGCATGAGCAACGACACTATTTTGCGTTTGGCCGAGATTCCGAATATCGTCGGTGTAAAAGAAGCCAGCGGCAATATCGGCAACAACATCGAATTGATCAACAGCGTTCCTGAAGATTTTGTCGTTTTATCCGGCGATGACCCTACCGGCCTGCCTTTCATGCTGTGTGGCGGTCATGGCGTGGTAACCGTAGCAGCCAATGTCGCACCGAAACTCTTTGCCGACATGTGCCGAGCCGCCCTTGAGGGCGATATTGCAACCGCCCGTCGTCTAAACGAGCAACTTATCCCAATTTATAACACCATGTTCTGCGAGCCCAGCCCAGCCGCGCCTAAATGGGGCCTGAGCTTATTGGGCAAATGCGAACCCCATGTTCGTCTGCCTTTGGTAGCACTGACCGAAGCCGGTCAAGCCAAAGTCCGAGCCGCTCTGGAAAAATCAGGACAAATCTGATCCGGAAATAAGGCCGTCTGAATCCCAAACACCCTTTTCAGACGGCCTCCCTGTTAAGAACTTCATCCACAGGAAAACAAGATGACCTATATCAAACCCATCGTAGTAGCCCTCGCCCTGATTAGCATAACTGCCTGTTCTGGCAGCAAAAAAGAACAACCCAAACTCGACTATCAAAGTCAATCACACCGCTTGGTCAAACTGGAAGTACCACCTGATTTGAACAACCCAGACCAAGGCAACCTCTATCAATTACCGGCAGGCAGCGGCGCCGTCCGCGCCAGCGATTTCAACAAACGCCGCACTCAAGCTGTACAACAACCTGCCAATGCAGAAGTTTTGAAATCCGTTAAAGGCGTACGCCTTGAGCGTGACGGCAACCAACGCTGGTTGGTTGTCGAAGGCAAATCGCCTCGCGAAATTTGGCCTTTGCTGAAAGTGTTCTGGCAAGAAAATGGTTTCGACATCAAATCTGAAGAACCGGCCATCGGCCAAATGGAAACCGAGTGGGCTGAAAACCGAGCCAAAATCCCTCAAGACAGTCTCCGCCGTCTGTTGGACAAAGTCGGCTTGGGCGGCATCTACTCTACCAGCGAACGCGACAAATTCATTATCCGCATCGAACAAGGTAAAAACGGTTCGACCGATATCTTCTTCGCCCACAAAGGCATGAAAGAAGTTTATGCCGACCGCAAAAAAGACACTACGATGTGGCAGCCGGGTGAAAACGACCCTAACCTCGAAGCTGCATTCCTCGCCCGCTTTATGCAATATTTGGGCGTTGACGGTCAGCAAGCCGAACAGGCTCTGACCCAAAGCGTTGCCGCCCGCAGCAATGCTTCTGAATTGGCGCGTGTGGATAACGGCACTTTGTTGCTGGCAGGCGATTACGGCCGAAACTGGCGCCGTACCGCCCTTGCGCTTGACCGCATCGGCCTGACTGTTATCGGTCAAAATGCCGAACGCCGCGCTTTCTTAGTTCAACAAGCACCAACCGAAGGCGAAGCAGTTGCCAATAAAAAACCGGGTCTGTTCAAACGCGTATTTGGCAAAGGCAAAGCAGAAGCACCAAAAACGTATCCTGAAATCATCGTGTATGTTGAGCCTATCAACAATGGCGCACGCCTCCATCTGTTGAATAAAGACGGCAGCCCATACAAAGGCAGCGATGCCTCCACATTGTTGAGCCGCCTGCACACAGAATTGCGTTAATCCGTTATTCGACTTAAGGCCGTCTGAAATATTCAGACGGCCTTTTTAACGAATACGGCATGGTTTCAAATTCCCAATCTGACGTTATAATCAGAACATTTTCCCCCTTACCCAAGCTGCCATGACCCGACAAAAAGCCTATCTGCTCCTGACCGCCCTGTTTACCCTGATGTTTATCGTACTGATTCTGTTGGGCGCTTATCTTCTGAGCATTCACAGCAAACAATTTGCCGTTGCCGCCTTTCTGTTTGCCTTTGCCGCCGTTTTTGCCCAAATCGGCAGCCTTGCCCTTTACATCCGCCACAAAGCACGCGCACAAATGGCTCGTATGCAGCAAACCGAAAACCATTAAGGAAAAACCATGTTTGAAAAAATCGTCCTTGCCAGTGGCAACGCAGGCAAACTCAAAGAATTTTCCCGCCTCTTTGCCGACTTAAACATCGAAGTCCTGCCGCAATCGCAGTTCAATACGCCCGAATGCCCCGAGCCGTACCATACCTTTGTTGAAAATGCCCTGGCTAAAGCACGTCATGCCGCCAAATACAGCGGTTTACCGGCACTTGCCGACGACTCCGGTATCTGCACCAACGCCTTAAACGGCGCACCCGGCATTTTCTCCGCACGTTATGCAGGCGAAAACCCCAAATCCGATGCCGCAAACAACGCCAAACTCTCTGCCGATCTTGCCGATAAAGACGACAAAAGCTGCTACTACGTCTGCGTCCTTGTCCTCGTCCGCCACGAAAATGACCCGCAGCCCATCATCGCAGAAGGCATCTGGCGCGGGCAATGGCAGGCAGAAGCCGCAGGCACCAACGGCTTCGGCTACGACCCACATTTCTATCTGGCCGAACACGGTTGCACCGCCGCCGAGCTTCATCCTGAAATCAAAAATGCCGAAAGCCACCGCGCCCAAGCATTGCGTGAATTGTTAAGAAAAATTGAATCCTTATAAATCGATAATAGGCCGTCTGAAAACCTGAAACGTTTTTTTAGATGTTCTAAATCCAACAAATAATGGAAGAAATCCATGTCCCCTAAGCAAATCTTGATTGTCGCCATCCGCTTGGTTGTTTTAATCGGTATCGTACAAACACTTGGCAGCATCGCGACCATATTCGTACAGATAGAAAGCATGTATGACAGTAAACAAATCTCATCCGTACTGATGCTCTACGGCTTGTATTTAATTGCATGGCTGCTGCTATGGTGTTTCCCTGCCGCCATTGCCAACCGCCTATTGCCCGAACATCTGCAAACCGTACAGGAAGCCCCAAAACACCCTGCACCATGGCTGACGACCGGTATTGTATTAATAGGCATATATACTGTTTTCCAAGCCATCCCTGACCTAATTTACCAGTTCTCTCTCTATCTTTTTGTACAGTCTATTGCTATCGACACACACACATCTGTTTGGGCGAATCTCGGCGCACAAAACCAAGCCGGAATACTTGCCAACATCGCGCAGCTTTTCATCGGCATTTTCCTGCTATTCGGCGCACCAAAACTCTCGTCTTGGATACGCAAAAGACTTTAACCACATAAAAATAACAGGCCGTCTGAAGCCTTCAGACGGCCTACCTCACATTCATTCCCATGCCCAAACCCTCGCCTGAAGAATTGGCAGTCTTTGCAAAACACGTCGCTGCCTTCATCCCAACCACACCTGACGAACTTCTGCAACTCATTGACAGTCAAGAAACTGCTATCGTCTTTTTAGGCAAACCAAGCTGTTCATACTGTCGCCGTTTTGTTGCAAAACTGTCTACCGTTTCCTTAAACAAGCAGCTTACCATCCGCTTTACAGACAGCAGCAACAAAGCAGCTTTAAAGACTTTTCGTGAACAACACGGCATCAAAACTGTTCCCGCATTACTGAAAATCTCACAAGGCAAAATAAAATTTGTCTGCAATTCCAAATTATCAGAAGAAAAAATTGAAGCTTTTTTGAGTGCCTAGACTGCGCAAATTTCCTACTGATTACTTTCCCGGCCGACATTTCAGTTAAAATAACGGCCTAAAAATTTCAGACGGCCTTGAGCCCCAATACATACCATGACCCAAATCACTTTCCAACGCCCCGGCCAGCTAACCGCCCTACCCCCTTTATCACTCTATATCCACATACCGTGGTGCATCAAAAAATGTCCATATTGCGACTTCAATTCCCACAGCCTCAAAAACGGCCTGCCGGAAGAAGCCTATATCGATGCCCTATTAACCGACCTGCAGCTTGAATTGCCCAATATTTGGGGCAGACCGGTAGAAACCATATTTTTCGGCGGCGGTACACCCAGCCTGTTTCAGGCGGAATCGATTGACCGCTTGTTAAGCGGCGTGCGTTCGCTGTTGCGCTTGCAACCCGAAGCGGAAATTACTTTGGAAGCCAATCCGGGCACATTTGAAATTGAGAAGTTTCAAGGATTTAAAGACGCAGGCATTACGCGCCTGTCTATCGGCGTACAAAGTTTTAACGACGATATGCTGACTAGATTGGGACGCGTTCACAATGGTAAAGAAGCTCTGACAGCCATTGATACTGCATTGAAATTATTTGACAAAGTCAATATCGATTTGATGTATGCCCTGCCAAACCAAACCGTTCAGACGGCCTTAAACGATGTCCAAACCGCTATCGCAACAGGCGTATCTCATATCAGCGCATATCATCTGACAATGGAACCGAACACGCCTTTCGGTCATACGCCGCCCAAAGGATTGCCGCAAGATGAAGCAGCTTTGGATATTGAAGATGCCGTACACGGCGAATTGGAAGGCGCAGGCTTTATTCACTACGAAACATCGGCTTTTGCAAAACCTGGTATGCAGTGCCGCCATAATTTGAACTATTGGCAGTTCGGCGATTACTTGGGCATAGGTGCCGGTGCGCACGGCAAAATTTCCTATCCCGACCGTATCGAACGTACTGTCCGCCGTCGTCATCCCAACGACTATCTTGTCGCCATGCAAAGCAATCCGCATGAAACCGTTGAACGCAAAACCATTGCTGCCGAAGACCTTCCATTCGAGTTCATGATGAATGCCCTGCGCCTGACCGACGGCGTACCTGCTTCAATGCTGCAAGAACGTACCGGCGTACCCACTGCAAAAATCATAGCACAAATCGAAACCGCCAGACAAAAAGGCCTGCTTGAATCAGACCCAACCGTATTCTGCCCGACCGAGCAAGGCCGTTTGTTCTTAAACGACTTGTTACAGTGTTTTTTATAAGTGCTTTTTTACAACAGTTGAAACATTTTTAGATTTGCTTAATTTACGACAAGAAAATACAAAACGTTGCCTTGGATGCAGGCTATCGCTATAACCACTGGAGCAAGATCAATAACGTTAAGCTCCATTCCCACGAAGTATATGCCGGTGTACGCGTAACGTTCTAATATTTGAATGCTTGTCATGAAGCAACAATTGCTTCAAATATCAAGTAACAAAAGGCCGTCTGAAACCTGTTTCTCAGGATTTCAGACGGCCTTTTAACTTCTTTAAATATATCTAACTTTTTGCTGTTTTTACTTTTTCTGCAAACCACAAAGCCACAGCCGTACCTGCCATATCGGCAATGCCGTCCGCAATCGAACCTTGGCGCGTAGCAGTCAGAAATGCCTGGGCCAACTCACTTCCTACTGCAAACAATAAAGCGGCAAGCAGAATGCCTTTATAGGGTATTTCCCTATTCTCTTGAATAAATATTTTTGCGCACAGCCATGCCTGACCGAAGAAAAGTCCGAAATGGCCGACTTTATCAAAATGGGGAAATGGTGGAGCGCTATTGCCGCCCTCTTTGAAAAGCAAGGCATAAATGGCGGCGGCAAACCAAATCAAGGCAGCAGCAGTAAATTTGTTTAATGGCAAGGCTTTCATTTGTCGGCCTCTTCATCCAACCATGTTTGGCAGATATCTGCCAAGCGGACAAATTTCCCACCCCGTGCCTTCAAAATATCACGCCATTGTGCCACTTCTTCAGCATCCGGGGCATCTTCAATACTGCATTCATAAAGGCAGAAGTCTAATGTTTCGTCAACAATGCCCGGGGCTTCGGTTTGCATAAGGCTGGTCAGTTCGTTCATATTTACTGTTTCTTCGATTGGTTTATCGCTAGTCAGACTGCGCCGTCTGTTTTCAGACCGTCTGAACATGATGTGCAAGGTTGCCCGTTTGATTCGGGTACACTTACTTACTGTGTAAAAAACGTGTTGCCTCTTCCCATTCGCCATTCAACACAGCCGGCAATCCTTGCAGGGATTTGGCGATGGAGTCATCAATTTGCTGTCTGTGTTCCGCTGACGGTTTATTCAACACATAACCGACAACCAGATTACGGTCGCCAGGATGATCAATACCTAAGCGCAGGCGGTAGAAATTAGGCGTACCCAAACGAGCCTGAATGTCTTTGAGGCCGTTGTGTCCGCCGTTGCCGCCGCCAAGTTTGAATTTGATACGGCCGCATGGAATATCCAGCTCGTCATGAACCACCAAAATTTCCTCCGGCTTGATTTTGTAAAATTGAGCCAAAGCGGCTACTGCCTGACCGGAGCGGTTCATAAAGGTCATGGGTTTGAGCAGCCAAACATCGCCATCCGGCGTAGTGGCGCGCGCTACTTCGCCGTAAAATTTCTTTTCGTCTTTAAAATTGACTTTCCATTTCCACGCCAGTTCGTCCAACAGCCAAAAGCCGACATTGTGGCGCGTTTGTTCGTATTCTTGGCCTGGATTGCCCAAACCGACGATTAATTTAATTTTCAAGCTCATTACTGTTCTTTCAGTTTGACAGGCCGTCTGAAAAAGTTTCAGACGGCCTTTGATTTATTCTTGCCCTGCGCGTTTACGTCGCGCTTCTTTCGGATCAATCAACAATGGACGATAGACCTCAATCCGATCACCATCGCGCAACACAGTCTCGCCTTTCACAGTCTTGCCGAAAATACCCAAAGGCGCTTGCTGTAAATCCAACTCTGGGAACTCCACCTCCAATCCGCTTTGCAGGGCAGCTTCGCGTACGGTTGTACCTTCGACAACGGTCATGCTCTTCAACACTTGCCTGTCGGCCAGTCCGTAAACAATTTCAATCTCAAGCATAGCGGCGGTCGGCCTCTTTAATAAAAGCATCCACCAACGTACCGGCAAGATGGCCGAACACTGGGGAAATCATGGCAGAGAGTACTGCATTGGAGAAATCGTATTCTAATCTGAATTCGACTTTACACATATCATCGCCCAAATCGATAAATTTCCAAGTGCCGCGCAAGGTTTTAAACGGCCCTTCGAGCAAATCCATGCGGATTTCCTGCCCCGGGATATTGTGGTTGTGCGTCGCAAATGACTGTTTGACGCGCATATAGTCCATAAACAGGCGCGCTTTTAGCTCATTTCCTTTGCGTTCGATGACTTCGGTCTTGCTGTACCACGGCAAAAATTTTGGATAGTCCTCAACTTTGTCCACCAGCTCAAACATTTCCTTAGCGCTATGCAGCACCAATACGTTTTTCTCGACTTTTTTCATGTGGTTGTAGACCTTGTTTTTGAATATTTGGGGTTCAGACGGCATGATTTAGAAAAATATCTGCCCTACTTTGGGACAAAATTCCCAATTTAAACCGCTTCGCCATTTTGTTTCGCTTCCAGCCATTCCCAGCGTTCCAGTTTTTCCAAAAGCGACATCTCGATTTCTTCAGCCCTGCTTTGCAATGCACCTGCTTTTTCGTAATCTTTGAAAATTTCAGGATCGGAAAGCTGGGCATTGATTTCAGCCTGCTCGGTTTCCAAAGCGGCGATTTCATCAGGCAGGGCATCGAGTTCGCGCTGTTCTTTATAGGAAAGTTTGACTGTGCGGTTGGCTTTGGGTTTGATTTTTTCAGGTTCGGCAACCGCTTTAGGCGCAGAGGCCGTCTGAATTTTATCTTCCCGCGATTTTGCGTCAATATAGTCTTGATAGCCGCCGATGTATTCTTTCAGACGGCCTTGTCCTTCGAAAACAATGCTTTGGGTAATCACGTTATCCAAGAACATACGGTCATGCGAGACAAGGAATACCGTGCCTTGATAATCACGCAGCAAATCTTCGAGCAGCTCTTGAGTGTCGATGTCCAAGTCGTTGGTCGGTTCGTCCAGGACCAATATATTGGCAGGACGGGTGAAGAGTTTTGCCAGCAAAAGGCGGTTGCGTTCGCCGCCGGAGAGCGATGAAACAGGGCTTTGCGCGCGGGCAGGATGGAACAGGAAATCTTCCAAATAGCTCATCACGTGCTTTTTCTTGCCGCCGACTTCAACGTAATCATTGCCCTGTCCGAGCGTGTAAAACACAGTATCGTTTTCGTTCAACGCGCTACGGAACTGGTCGAAATAGGCAACTTCCTGCTTACTGCCGATACGGATTCTGCCGTAGGTCGGCTGCAATTCGCCCAAAATCAGCTTGAGGAAGGTGGTTTTACCGATACCGTTTGGACCGATTAAGCCGATTTTGTCGCCGCGCTGCAAAATGGCGGAGAATTTGTCCATGATAACTTTGTCGCCATAGGCAAACGAAGCATGTTCCAATTCGGCGATGATTTTGCCGCTTTTTTCGCCGCTATCGAGCTTAAAGTTGACCTGCCCTTGTACATTGCGGCGTTCGGCGCGCTGGCGGCGCAGCTCTTCCAAACGGCGCACGCGGCCTTCATTACGGGTGCGGCGCGCTTCGATGCCTTTGCGTATCCATGCTTCTTCCTGAGCATGGAATTTATCAAACAAGCGGTTATGTTCCGCTTCGACTGCCAATTCTTGCGCTTTTTTCTCGCTGTATTTGGAGAACGAGCCGGGATAGGAGCGCAGAATGCCGCGGTCTAGTTCGACGATGCGCGTAGCGATATTATCCAAAAAACGGCGGTCGTGGGTAATCACAACCAAGCTGCCTTCAAACGCTTTAAGCAGATTTTCCAGCCAAATAATCGCGTCAATGTCCAAATGGTTGGTCGGCTCGTCCAGCAGCAATACATCAGGCTTTTGCACCCAAGCCTGTGCCAAGGCGACACGCTTTTTCTGACCGCCGGAGAGGTTGCCGATTTTTTCGTTTTCCGGCAAACCGAGTTCGCCCAAAGTCTGCTTCACGGCCGCATCCAGCTTCCAGCCATCCTTCGCTTCGATTTCAAGTTGCAATTCGTTGAGCTCTTTCAACAAAGCCTCACTCGAACCATTTTCCAACTCATGGCTGACATGATGATAACGGCGCAATAAATCGCGAATTTCGCCCAAACCTTCAGCAACAGTATCAAATACGGTTGCGTCCTTATCAAAAAAGGACTCCTGTGGTACATAAACGATTTTGAGGTTGTTTTGAACAATAATCTGCCCATCGTCGAGCTTTTGTACACCGGCGAGGATTTTTAAAAACGAAGACTTACCCGCACCATTACGACCGATCAAACCGATTTTTTCGCCGCTGTCGAGTTGGAAGGAAGTTTTGTCGAGCAGGGCGACATGGCCGACGGCAAAGGAAGCGTTTTCTACGGATAAGATATTCATGGGGAAACTTCAAAAAAGAAAAGGGGGACATTTTAACCGATTATCGGCAGATATTTGCCGACAATCATATGAAATTGAAAGTATCAGGCCGTCTGAAAGCAGTTTTCAGACGGCCTTCATTATTATTCTTGAACCTTCAAGCCGAAATGCAGATAGGCTCGTTCGGTTGCTACGCGTCCGCGCGGTGTACGTTGCAAAAAGCCCTGCTGAATCAGATAAGGCTCAATCACATCTTCGATGGTATCAGTCGATTCGCCAATCGCAGCAGCCACATTTTCCAAACCGACAGGACCACCGCTGAATTTGTGCAGAATCGCCTCAAGGAATTTCCTGTCCATCACATCCAAACCTTGCCCGTCCACATCCAGCATACTCAAGGCTGCATTGGCAATTTCCGCATCAATGACGCCGTTGTTTTTCACATCGGCATAATCGCGCACACGTCGCAAAAGGCGGTTGGCAATACGTGGCGTACCGCGGCTGCGCTTGGCCACTTCCATTGCGCCCTCGTCGCCCATATCCAACTGCAACAACTGTGCAGAACGGGCAACAATAGTTGCCAAATCTTTATTCTGATAAAACTCTAATCGGGATACGATACCGAAACGGTCGCGCAAAGGATTGGTCAGCATACCGGCACGGGTCGTCGCGCCTACCAATGTAAACGGCGGCAAATCGATTTTGACCGAACGCGCGGCCGGTCCTTCGCCTATCATGATGTCCAACTGATAATCTTCAAGCGCAGGATAAAGGATTTCTTCAACCACAGGACTTAAACGGTGGATTTCATCGATAAACAGCACATCATGCGGCTCAAGATTAGTCAACAAGGCTGCAAGGTCGCCGGCACGTTCCAAAACCGGGCCGCTGGTTTGACGCAAATTAACGCCTAACTCTTTAGCGATAATGTGTGCCAAAGTAGTTTTGCCCAAACCCGGAGGGCCAAACAGCAAAGTGTGGTCAAGCGCTTCACCACGTTTTTTCGCTGCCTGAATAAAAATGGCCAACTGCTCTTTTGCTTTATCCTGCCCGATATAGTCGTCTAAAGTTTTCGGACGTAAAGCGCGTTCAAGCAATTCTTCCTGAGCGGAAATATTTTGAGCAGTGATAATGCGCTGAGGTTGTGCAGAAGTAAGATTATCAGTTTGTAACATAATGTTTCTAAATTCTAAGACCGTTCCCGACCCGTTATTTCAGACGGCCCGAACAATCAGACAAAGCGGTTAAATTATGATTTTGGCCATTATACCCGATAAGGCCGAACCACTTTTCCCTCAAATCTAAATCACACAAAAATTTTCGCTTTCAGACGGCCAAAGCAACGTATAATAAACGGTTAATTCAAATACCTATCGCATTCAGGAGAACACATGAGCCTCAAGCAAAAAGTCATTGCCATCGACGGCCCCAGCGCATCCGGTAAAGGGACGGTTGCCTCACGCGTAGCCGAAGCCTTGGGTTTTCTTTACCTCGACTCCGGTGCGCTTTACCGCCTGACCGCACTTTACGCACAAAAACACAATGTTGCCTGGACAGATGAAGATACCGTCAGCACACTGGCAGAAACCTTGCCCGCACAATTTGAAGGCAGCGCCGTATTATTAAACGGCGAAGATGTATCCGAGCAAATCCGTACCGAAGCGATCGGCATGGGCGCATCTGCCGTCGCACAGTTGCCTAAAGTGCGTGCCGCTCTTTTGCAACGCCAACGCGACTTCCTAACTGATAAAGGCTTGGTCGCCGACGGCCGCGATATTGGCTCGGTTATTTTCCCTGATGCCGCATTAAAAATTTTCCTGACCGCAAGTGCCAATGTCCGCGCCCAACGCCGTGCCAAACAACTCGGCATCCCATGCGAAGGCGTTGCATTCGAGCGTATTTTGTCGGACATTGAAGCGCGCGACGAAGCAGACCGCCGCCGCCCTATTGCTCCGTTGAAACAGCTGCCTGACGCCCTTCTTTTAGATACTGATAACCTTTCTATCGAAGAAGCTGTAAAAAAAGTGCTTGATTGGTATCATAAGGTTTAAAATTTGGAGTATAATCGCGAAGTTTTCATTTCAGACGGCCTGTTAACCCTATAACAAGGCCGTCTGAAAACATTTCCCAACCTGCCGCGCCAAGGACGGCTGGTCATTGCAAACCTAACCCGCACCCCTTGGCGGTGTACCGAAAAGAGTATATATGACTATGGAAAATTTTGCCCAGCTGCTGGAAGAAAGCTTTACCCTGCAAGAGATGAACCCAGGTGAAGTGATTACTGCCGAAGTAGTCGGCATCGATCAAAACTTCGTTACCGTTAACGCAGGTCTGAAATCAGAATCTCTGATTGATGTTGCTGAATTCAAAAACGCTCAGGGCGAGATTGAAGTTAAAGTTGGCGATTTCGTTACCGTTACCATCGAATCTGTTGAAAACGGCTTCGGCGAAACCAAACTGTCCCGCGAAAAAGCCAAACGAGCTGCCGATTGGATCGCTTTGGAAGAAGCTATGGAAAACGGCGACATCCTGTCCGGCGTTATCAATGGCAAAGTCAAAGGCGGTCTGACCGTTATGATCAACAGCATCCGCGCATTCCTGCCAGGTTCTTTGGTTGACGTACGTCCTGTAAAAGACACTTCTCACTTCGAAGGCAAAGAAATTGAATTCAAAGTGATCAAACTGGACAAAAAACGTAACAACGTTGTTGTGTCCCGCCGCGCTGTTCTTGAAGCTACTTTGGGCGAAGAACGCAAAGCCTTGCTGGAAAACCTGCAAGAAGGTTCAGTTATCAAAGGTATCGTTAAAAACATCACCGATTACGGTGCATTCGTTGATTTGGGCGGCATCGACGGTCTGTTGCACATCACCGACTTGGCATGGCGCCGTGTGAAACACCCAAGCGAAGTTTTGGAAGTTGGTCAAGAAGTAGAAGCTAAAGTCCTGAAATTCGACCAAGACAAACAACGCGTTTCTCTGGGTATGAAACAACTGGGCGAAGATCCTTGGAGCGGTCTGACCCGTCGTTACCCACAAGGCACCCGCCTGTTCGGTAAAGTATCCAACCTGACCGACTACGGTGCGTTCGTTGAAATCGAACAAGGCATTGAAGGTTTGGTACACGTTTCCGAAATGGATTGGACCAACAAAAACGTACACCCAAGCAAAGTCGTACAATTGGGCGACGAAGTTGAAGTAATGATCCTGGAAATCGACGAAGACCGCCGCCGTATCTCTTTGGGTATGAAACAATGCCAAGCCAATCCTTGGGAAGAATTTGCTGCCAACCACAACAAAGGCGACAAAATCTCCGGTGCGGTTAAATCCATCACTGACTTCGGCGTATTCGTAGGTCTGCCTGGCGGTATCGACGGTCTGGTTCACCTGTCTGACCTGTCCTGGACTGAAGCCGGCGAAGAAGCTGTACGCAAATACAAAAAAGGCGAAGAGGTTGAAGCCGTTGTATTGGCAATCGACGTTGACAAAGAGCGCATCTCTTTGGGCATCAAACAGCTGGAAGGCGATCCTTTCGGTAACTTCATCAGCGTAAACGACAAAGGTTCTTTGGTTAAAGGTTCTGTGAAATCTGTTGACGCCAAAGGTGCCGTTGTTGCCCTGTCTGACGAAGTAGAAGGCTACCTGCCTGCTTCCGAATTCGCAGCCGACCGCGTTGAAGACCTGACCACCAAACTGAAAGAAGGTGATGAGGTTGAAGCCGTTATCGTAACCGTCGACCGCAAAAACCGCAGCATCCGTCTGTCTGTTAAAGCGAAAGACGCTAAAGAAAACCGCGAAGCGCTGAATTCAGTTAACGCCGCTGCAACTGCCAATGCCGGTACTACCAGCCTGGGCGACTTGCTGAAAGCCAAACTGTCCGGCGACCAAGAATAAGGTTGCAGACATGACGAAGTCTGAATTGATGGTTCGCCTCGCAGAAGTGTTTGCCGAGAAAAATGGCAACCAACTGCTGGCTAAAGATGTCGAATACAGTGTAAAAGTCTTGGTTGATACCATGACCCGCTCACTGGCTCGTGGACAACGTATCGAAATCCGCGGCTTCGGCAGCTTCGATTTGAACCACCGCCCTGCCCGTATCGGGCGCAACCCAAAAACCGGCGAACGCGTGGAAGTGCCAGAAAAGCATGTTCCTCACTTCAAACCGGGTAAAGAGTTGCGTGAGCGTGTAGACTTGGCATTGCAAGAAAGTGCTCATTAATACTTAGTAGCAAAACGCCGCAGAAATGCGGCGTTTTTTTGTTTTCTCAAGAAATACCAAAGCCGGCTCTTTTCACGCATATCTTAATCGCACACTCTTTCAACTATATTTACTACAATGCTTTTGCAAAAAACGCAGGCGGTCTGAAATCATTTATAATAGACCGACTATTCTGTAATGAAAACATCATTCCAACTGCTGTCCAAACTATTGCGGATGATGTTTCAACTATCGCCAGCAAAACATAATAAAGGTTACACATGAGCAATAGAGACCAACTATTCACACCACCTCCATTTGAAAACCACAGCCCATTGACTTGGTATCAAGCTGCAGCCGAACAGCCTAACTTTATCCGCGACGAAGCCCAAGCGCGAGCCATTGAATATTTGGATCGTTTGTGGACCGAGCTGATGATGTTCAAACGCAAACGCAACCGTTTTCTCGGCCGTAGCTTGCGTTCCCCCCAAGTACCTAAAGGACTCTATTTTTATGGCGGCGTAGGACGTGGTAAAAGTTTCTTGATGGATGCTTTTTTCGGCTGTCTCCCTTATCGTCGCAAGCGTCGCGTGCATTTCCATGCCTTCATGGCCGAAATCCATCAGCGCCTTAAAGTCTTGAAAAGCGAAGCCAATCCCTTAAAAGCCGTTGCAACAGAAATTTCCAAAGAAACACGAGTTTTGTGTTTTGACGAGTTTCACGTCAGCGATATTGCCGATGCCATGATTTTGGGTCGCTTGCTGGAAAACCTGTTGAGTGAAGGTGTCGTCTTGGTAGCCACTTCCAACTACGCCCCATCCGAACTCTATCCTCAAGGCCAAAACCGCAGTAGCTTTCTGCCAACCATCGCTCTTATCGAGTCCAACCTGACTGTTTTAAATGTGGATGGCGGCGAAGATTACCGCTTGCGTACGTTGCGTCCTGCCGAAATTTTCTTTGTCCCCAATAATGAAGAAAACGAGCAAAAACTGGCTGCTTTATTTAAAGAAATGAGCGGAATCTCTGAATTAAACCCAGGCATCAGCATTATTCATGGACGGGAAATTCCTCATAAAGCCCAGTCAGAACGCGCCATCTGGTTTGATTTCCGCGCATTATGTTTTGGCCCGCGCTCACAAGCTGACTATTTGTATTTAGCCGAACATTACGAGATGGTTTTCCTTTCAGGATTAGAACGCCTAACCCCTCAAGAAAAAGCAGAAGCACGCCGTCTGACATGGTTAATTGACGTTTTATACGATTTCCGTGTGAAGCTGTGCGCTACCAGCGCAGTTGGCGTAAACGATATTTACGTCAAAGGCGATTTTGCAGAAGAATTTACCCGTACAGCCAGCCGTATGATCGAAATGCAATCTGAAGTCTACTTGGAACAACTGCACCTGACTTTAAGCAAATAATGCCTTTCCCAAAAAGGGGCGAAATTTGGTAGAATACACTTCCCTCGCCTCTTGGCTACGACAACTTATCTTTCAATAAAAACAAGGACATAACATGGCCATAGAACGTACGATTTCCATCATCAAACCCAATGCAGTAGAAAAAAACGTCATCGGCAAGATTTACAGCCGCTTTGAAGAAAACGGCTTGCGCATTATTGCGGCAAAAATGAAACATCTCTCTGAGCGTGAAGCAAAAGAATTTTATGCCGTACACAAAGACCGCCCTTTTTATGAAGACTTGGTTAAATTCATGACTCGCAATCCTGTCATGATTCAAGTATTAGAAGGTGAAAACGCCGTTGCCAAAAATCGTGAATTGATGGGCGCAACCAATCCAGCCGATGCAGCTCCTGGCACAATCCGTGCCGACTTTGCAGAATCTGTCAGTGTTAATGCCGTACATGGTTCTGACAGTGTTGAAAATGCTGCAATTGAAATTGCTTACTTCTTCAGCCAAAGCGAAATCTGCCCACGCTAAGAATAAAAGCCTGTAGCCGCTTTACGGCCGTCCGATTTATATCGGACGGCAAAACTGCTTTGTATGTCCTACAAATTAAAGGCCGTCTGAAAATCCAAAGGCTATTAAAGCAAAGCTGCCCAATAAGCCCCTTTGCTTTAAAAGCTTTACTGAGAAACATAAAAATACATGAAAACCAATCTACTGAATTATGATTTAAACGGACTGACGCAACACTTTGCCGAAATAGGCGAAAAGCCTTTTCGTGCCAAGCAGGTAATGCGTTGGATGCATCAAGCCGGTGCACAAAACTTTGAAGAAATGACTGACTTGGCCAAATCATTGCGTGCCAAGTTAAATGAACAAGCCACAATCGAAGTGCCTAAATTAATGATGGCACAAGAATCTACGGATGGCACGCGCAAATGGTTGCTGGATGTCGGCACGGGCAACGGTGTAGAAACCGTTTTCATTCCCGAGGCTGAACGCGGTACTTTGTGCATCTCTTCCCAAGTCGGTTGCGCATTGGAATGTACCTTCTGCTCTACCGGTCGACAAGGTTTCAACCGCAACCTGACTGCCGCTGAAATTATCGGTCAACTTTGGTGGGCCAATAAAGCCATGGGCGTTACCCCTAAAAACGAACGCGTTATCTCCAACGTGGTGATGATGGGTATGGGCGAACCCATGGCAAACTTTGACAATGTTGTTACCGCTTTGAGCATTATGCTGGATGATCACGGCTACGGCTTGAGCCGCCGTCGTGTGACCGTTTCCACTTCGGGTATGGTTCCACAAATGGACAGACTGCGTGACGCAATGCCTGTTGCTTTGGCTGTGTCTTTACACGCATCCAACGATGAAGTGCGCGATCAGATTGTTCCCCTCAACAAAAAATACCCGCTTAAAGAATTGATGGCGGCCTGTCAACGTTATTTGGTCAAAGCACCCCGTGACTTTATTACCTTTGAATACGTTATGCTCGACGACATCAACGATAAAGCGCAACATGCGCGCGAATTGATTGAGTTGGTTAAAGACGTACCATGCAAATTCAATCTGATTCCGTTCAATCCTTTCCCAAATTCCGGCTACGAACGTTCTACCAATGAAAATATCCGTGTCTTCCGCGATATTCTGCAACAAGCCGGCTTTGTCGTTACTGTCCGCAAAACCCGCGGCGACGATATCGATGCAGCTTGCGGACAATTGGCCGGACAAGTACAAGATAAAACACGTCGCCAACAAAAATGGCAACAGATTTTGGTCGAACAATAAGGTTAATTATGAAAATTAAGTTCGGATTCGCTTTACTTACCGCACTGACTCTTTCTGCCTGCGCTTCCTCTTCCGGCCCAAGCCCTAAAGAACGTGCCATTCAAGTTTCTAATATCAAAACCCAACTGGCCGTGGAATATATGCGCGGCCAAAACTACCGCCAAGCTACTGAAAGTATCGAAGAGGCGCTTAAGTCCAATTCAAAAAATGACCTTGCTTGGTTGGTACGTGCCGAGATTTATCAGTATTTGAAGGTCAAAGATAAAGCTCAGGAAAGCTTTCTTAAAGCATTGTCTTTAAAACCTGATAGCGCGGAAGTCAACAACAACTACGGTTGGTTCTTGTGCAATCAAATGAATGCACCGGCCGAATCTTTGGCTTACTTTGACAAAGCACTGGCCGACCCAACCTACCCAAGCCCCTTTATTGCCAATATGAATAAAGGCATTTGCAGTGCAAGGTTAGGCCAATACTCCTTAGCCCAAGCCTATTTGGAAAGGTCTTTAGCAGCGAATCCACAATTCTTCCCTGCTTTCAAAGAACTTGCCCGAACCCAAATGATGGCAGGCAATCTGAACGATGCCGACTATTATTTCCGCCAATACCAAAGCAAAGTTGATGTCCTTCAGGCTGACGATTTGCTTTTAGGCTGGCGTTTGGCTACTGCCTTGGGCAATAAACACGCCGCATACGAATACGAAGCCCAACTTAGGGCAAACTTCCCCTATTCAGACGAACTACAAACCGTCACAACAGGCCACTAAATGGAAAATAACGATAAAATCAACTACGACACACAAGCCGCCAAAACATTGGGGGATGAATTACGCAAACACAGAACTGATGCCAAAATCGATATTCAAGATGTCGCTTCACGTTTGAAACTGTCTGCCGAACAAATTGATGCTTTGGAAAAAGGGGAATATTCAGGCTTTCCCGGTTTAGTCTTTGTTTCAGGCTATTTGCGTTCATATGCACGATTTCTGAAAATCGACGAACAAACCATCGCCAAACATTTGCTCTCCATTACTCCGCAACTTGAAGACCATGTATACGCGGTAACACGCAGCACCAACGCCGGCTTAAGCTACACAGACACTGAAAAACAAGGTTTCCCAAAATGGATATTGGGGATAGCCGCACTGGCTTTGGCTGTAGGCGGGGTTTACTTTTGGCAAAGTAAATCCAGTTTTGAAAACGAACAGGCAAATATTCAAAACAGCAAAGATGTTGCTGATACGATGAAAACGCCTGCCTTAAAAACGGATAATGTTGCCGTTAGCGAAATGACGGAAGACGGAAAAAAAGAAATTACCAATAAGCCTGAAGTGACTAATGATCAAGCTGACTCAACAGCTTCCGCCGTCGTACAAGAAGAGAAGCCTGCCGTCAAAGTCGAGAAAGACGAACTTTGGATTAAAGTCCAATACCGAAGCAATCTGATTATTACAGACAAAGATGGAAAAGTAGTATTCAGCCGTATCGTTCCGGCCGGAAGCGAACAACGTCTGAGAGGCGGTGCGCCTTACAATGTTTGGCTCGGTATTGCAGCCGGCTCTGAAGCTAATTACGGCGGCACACCTATAGAACCTTTGAAATACCGTGTTGCCGGTGAAAAATCCGCCTCTTTTGTTGCAGGAAAAAACTAAAATGACCACACCTAAACGCCGTCAGACACATCAAGTCAAAATTGACCACCTCATCATCGGCTCTGAGGCGCCCGTTCTTGTCCAATCCATGACCAATACGGATACGGCAGATGCCGCAGCAACTGCCCGACAAGTCAAAGAATTGAGCGATGCCGGCTCGGAAATGGTTCGTATCACAGTCAATACTCCTGAAGCGGCTTCCAAAGTAGCCGAAATCCGCAGCCGCTTAGACGATATGGGCTACACCACCCCCCTGATTGGTGATTTCCATTTTAATGGCGAACGCTTATTGGCTGAATTTCCTGAGTGCGGCAAGGCCTTGGCCAAATATCGGATTAACCCGGGCAATGTCGGTAAAGGTGCAAAAGGCGATGAAAAATTTGCCTTTATGATCCGTACTGCCGCAGAAAACAATAAAGCCGTACGCATCGGTGTGAACTGGGGTTCGCTTGATCAAAGCCTTGCCAAGCGCATGATGGATGCCAACTTAGCTTCTGCCACACCGAAGCCGCCTGAAGAAATCATGAAAGAGGCTTTGATTGTTTCTGCGCTGGAATCGGCAGAAAAAGCCGTGGCTTTAGGCTTACCCGAAGACAAAATCATTTTGTCGTGCAAGGTCAGCGCCGTACAAGACTTGATTCAGGTTTACCGCGAATTGGGCAGCCGTTGCCGTTACCCGCTCCATCTCGGTCTGACTGAGGCAGGCATGGGCAGCAAGGGCATTGTTGCTTCCACAGCAGCTTTGTCCGTATTGTTGCAAGAAGGTATCGGCGACACTATTCGAATTTCCCTTACGCCCGAACCCGGCTCCTCACGCACACAAGAAGTCATTGTCGGTCAGGAAATCCTGCAAACCATGGGCTTGCGCTCCTTTACGCCAATGGTTACAGCCTGCCCGGGTTGCGGCCGTACCACCAGTACCGTATTCCAAGAGTTGGCTCAAGACGTACAAAACTATTTACGCCAGAAAATGGCTGTTTGGCGCACTGAATATCCAGGTGTTGAATCATTGAACGTCGCCGTAATGGGGTGCGTGGTAAATGGTCCGGGCGAAAGCAAGCTTGCCGATATCGGTATCAGCCTGCCCGGTACAGGCGAAACACCGGTTGCGCCGGTTTATGTAGACGGCGAGCGGAAAGTCACCCTCAAAGGCGACAATATCGCTGCAGAGTTTTTACAAATCGTTGAAGATTATGTCAAAACCAACTATTGTGAGGGCGGCGCAAAACGTAAGCAAAACCGCGTCATTCCGATTCAATCTGCCTAAAACATTTTCAAGATAAAGAGGCCGTCTGAAAATATGTTGGGCAAACTGGATACTTGGCTGACTGAGCACCCCAAACGCAAGGATTTACATAGTTGGCGACGCTTTATCGTTGAATTTTGGTTTTTCGGTTTGAAAGAAGCACGAGCCTGCTTATTTGCAGGCTTGTTTTTCATTGCCATGTTTCTTGTTCCGAAAACAGGCTGGTTGGGAATTTCGCGCTACGACCTGCTACTGATTTTTGCCATCTCCGTACAAGCAGCCATGCTGTATTTCAAGCTGGAAACTTGGGATGAAGTGAAATCGATTACGCTGTTTCACTTGGTGGGCTTTGCTTTGGAATGGTTCAAGACATCAGGCGATATCCAGTCTTGGAGCTATCCTGATGAGGCTTATACCAAAATTGGCGGCGTACCGCTGTTTGCAGGCTTTATGTATGCCGCAGTCGGCAGCTATATCATTCAAGCATGGCGGCTGTTTGACCTCAAAATCAAAAACCATCCGCCGTATTGGTTGGGCACTTTGTGCGCACTGGCGATTTATATCAATTTCTTCACCCATCACTATATCGGCGACTATCGCTGGTATCTTGCAGCTTTTGCTCTCGGCCTATACGCCCGGACAACGGTCTTATACACACCCTATGACACCACTCGCAAAATGCCCCTCCTGCTCGCTTTCGTCCTGATCGGATTTTTTATTTGGCTGGCGGAAAATTTGGGAACCCTATTCGGCGTTTGGCGCTATCCCAACCAAATCGGCGCATGGGCATCAGTACACATCAGCAAATGGAGTTCATGGGCTTTACTGGTGATGATGACTTTTACCATCGTTGCAAATTTAAAACACATCAAACATACCATCAGCGTATCGAAAGATTAGTTATTTAACATTTGAAAAGGCCGTCTGAAACTTTCAGACGGCCTTTAATTTTCAACAATCAATTAAACAAACTTAAGGCTTTAACAAACACCATAATGACACCATAGCATAAAGGGATGCAAACCAAAGCCCAGCGCCACCATATACCGATACCGCCGGCTGATACTTTCTTGCTGATCAAATAGGCATCGGATACAGCGGTTTCATCATCGGGGTTGCCGCTATATGCCGCGACCTTAATGTCCTTCTCGTGATGCTTTTCGTGAACCGAACGGACACTCAAATTACACAGCAAACCGACAATCAACAAACCTGCCATGATGTACATGGTGATGCTATAAGCCTCGGCAGCCGGAACGCCGCTTTCAATTTGGCTTTGGCGGATATAGTTGACCAACACCGGGCCGATAACGGCCGCAGTTGACCATGCCAGCAAAATCCTGCCGTGGATTGCACCGACTTGATAAGTGCCGAACAAATCCTTCAGATACGCCGGAATCGCTGCGAAACCGCCGCCATACATGGAAATGATGACGCAAAACCCAATAACAAACAAAGCCTTATTACCGCTCTCTCCAATAGACGGAATGGCAAAATACAACAGCGAGCCGAGCACAAAGAAAATGGTATAAGTATTTTTACGCCCGATTTTGTCTGACACGCTGGACCACAAAAAGCGGCCGCCCATATTAAACAGGCTCAACAGACTCACAAAACCTGCCGCCGCACCCGCGCCAATGGCAGCCTGTTTACCGACAGAAGTTTCAGAAAACAGCTCCTGAATCATGACCGAAGCCTGACCCAAAACGCCGATACCCGCCGTCACGTTCAGACATAACACCCAAAACAAGAGCCAAAATTGCGGAGTCTTCATGGCTTCGGAAACATTGACGTGATTACTGCTGACCAATTTGCTTTTGATTTTCGGCGCAACATAACCTTTAGGTTTCCAGCCATCGGCAGGTATGCGGATGGTAAACGCACCGAACATCATCAACACCAGATAAAATAGTCCTAAAACGACAAAAGCCTGCGCTACGCCAACTGAAGTTTCACTGGAGAAAAAATTCATCAGCGACACGGATAAAGGCGAAGCCAACATCGCGCCGCCGCCAAAACCCATAATCGCCAAACCTGTCGCCATACCCGGTTTATCGGGAAACCATTTCATCAGCGTCGATACAGGCCCGATATAACCCAAGCCCAAACCGACCCCGCCAATCACACCGTTGCCCAAATAAAGCAAAAACAGATTGTGCGTATGAACGCCGATCGCCGACACAAAAAAACCCAAGCTGAAGCAGCAGGCAGCAACGAACATCGCCTTACGCGGACCAACGCGCTCCATCCAAGTACCGAACATAGCCGCAGACGCGCCCAACATCGCCAAGGCAATACTGAAAATCCAACCTACCGTGGTCAGCTTCCAATCTCCTGTAGCCGACTCAGTAATACCGATAAGCTTGGTCAGCGGCGCATTGAACACGGAATAAGCGTATATCTGCCCGATGGCAAGATGCACGGCCAAAGCGGCAGGCGGTACCAGCCAACGATTAAAGCCAGGTTTGGCAATGGTCGCCTCACGGTCTAGAAATTTCATAAAATCCTCTTGTCTATGTGTGTCAAACGCTGATTCCATATCATGCGGAATCAAAAATTGTTGACAATATTTTAGCATAATCTCCCCTTTATCCTTTTTTCTGCTCCATGATAATTTTGCGCATCAGACAGAAAAAACATTCATCTAAACCATTTCTTCACACCCATATCGACAAAAAGGCCGTCTGAAAATTTTTCAGACGGCCTTTTCACTCATATTGTTTTATGCGGCGAAGCGTTTGGCAACTTCATCCCAGTTAACGATTTCCCAGAAACCTTTCAGGTAGTTAGGACGGCTGTTGCGGTAGTCGATGTAGTAGGCGTGTTCCCATACGTCGCAAGTCAGCAGCGGAGTGTTTTCAGTAGTCAGCGGAGTACTTGCATTGGAAGTAGAAACCAGATCCAATTCACCGGCAGGCGTTTTCACCAACCATGCCCAACCTGAGCCGAAAGTACCGGCCGCGCAAGCATTGAACGCTTCTTGGAATTTCTCGAAGCTGCCCCATTTGGCGTCGATGGCTGCAGCCAATTCGCCGGCAGGTTTGCCTTGGCCTTTAGGGGTAAAGCCCAGCCAGTAGAAAGTGTGGTTCCAAGTTTGGGCAGCGTTGTTGAACATACCGCCGGAAGATTTTTTCACGATTTCTTCCAAAGGCATTTCTTCAAACTCAGTGCCTTTAATTTGATTGTTCAAATTGGTGATGTAGGTTTGATGGTGTTTGCCGTAGTGGAACTCCAAAGTTTCTTTGGTCAGATGAGGGGACAACGCATCCAGTTCATAAGGCAATTGTGGCAGCTTGTGTTCCATTTTTATGCTCCTAATTCTTGATATTTATATTTTGGTAGTGTGTGTTGTCAAATCGACAACATTACTATTTTACCTGCTTTAGCCTAAACAAACCAATTGAACTTACACTGCGCTATAATAGTGGATTGCAATTTCCCAGCCAGAGATGCCCGTCATGAGCAATTATTCCGATATGCCGTCTGAAGACCGTGAAATCAGCGCATTGTCACTGCCGCCACATTCCACAGAAGCGGAGCAATCCGTATTGGGCGGCCTGATGCTGGAAAATTCTGCTTGGGACCGTATTGCCGATGTCGTTTCCGGCGAGGATTTCTACCGCCACGAACACCGCCTGATTTTTCGTACGATTGCCAATCTGATTAATGAAAGCCGTCCTGCCGACGTCATTACCGTCCAAGAAAGTTTGGAACGCAATGAAGAATTGGAAGCGGCAGGCGGATTCAACTATCTGATTACGCTGGCGCAAAATACGCCATCTGCTGCCAATATCCGCCGCTACGCCGAAATCGTGCGCGAACGTTCCATCATGCGCCAGCTTGCCGAAGTCGGCACGGAAATTGCACGCAGCGCATACAATCCGCAAGGGCGCGATGCAGGCCAGCTTTTGGACGAGGCAGAAAACAAAGTATTCCAAATCGCCGAAAGCACCGCCAAATCCAAACAAGGCTTCCTTGAGATGCCCGACCTTCTGAAAGAAGTGGTCGAGCGCATCGATATGCTTTATTCGCGCGACAATCCTGATGAAGTAACCGGCATATCAACAGGTTTTATCGACCTCGACAAAAAAACATCAGGTCTTCAACCAGGCGATTTGATCATCGTCGCAGGTCGTCCGTCCATGGGTAAAACCGCCTTTTCGATCAATATTGCGGAACACGTTGCCGTAGAAAACAAATTGCCTGTCGCCGTATTCTCTATGGAGATGGGCGGTGCGCAGTTGGTCATGCGTATGCTGGGTTCAGTCGGACGTTTGGATCAAAGCGTTTTAAAAACCGGCAGATTACAAGACGAACACTGGGGCCGTCTGAACGAAGCGGTCGTTAAACTCTCCGATGCACCCATGTATATCGATGAAACGCCGGGTTTGACTGCGCTCGAACTCCGCGCCCGCGCCCGTCGTCTTGCACGCCAGTTCAACAGCAAATTAGGGTTGATCGTTATCGACTACCTGCAATTGATGTCAGGTTCTGGTCGCTCTGACAACCGTGCTTCCGAGCTTGGCGAAATTTCGCGCTCCCTCAAAGCATTGGCTAAAGAATTGCAAGTTCCCGTCATTGCCCTGTCGCAGTTGAGCCGTACAGTTGAGCAGCGTACCGACAAACGCCCGATGATGTCCGACTTGCGTGAGTCCGGCGCAATCGAACAAGATGCCGACTTGATTATGTTCATGTATCGCGACGAATACTACAACTCAGATTCACCCGCAAAAGGCTTGGCGGAATGTATTATCGGCAAACACCGTAACGGTCCCGTCGGGAAAGTATTCCTCACTTGGATGGGTCAATTTACCAAATTTGATAATGCTGCCTATGTTCCAGAATCCATGTTGATGGAAGATTGAGACAGATTGTCTGAAAAACTAACCGAATTTCATATTTCATTAGTCACGCATTACAAAATCGTTTAGAATAAATCTAATAAAAGCAAAAGCATTGCCACAGGCAAGTGCAAAAGAGAAAACGTCAGTTACCCAACACATTACTACTAAAAAATCACTCATGTATCAGACACAAAAAGGCTTCACCCTAATTGAGTTGCTGATCGTCATTACTATTGCAGCAGTAATGGCCGTCATCGCACTTCCCAATATGAATCAATGGATTGCTTCCAGACGTGCGGCATCGCAAGCAGAGCAAATTGCCAATCTGCTGCGCTTCGCGCGAAATGAGGCCGTCCGTCTCAATCTTCCCGTTTACATCTGCCCGGTTAAAATTAAATCCGATGGTTCACCCAATAATGGTTGCGATTCCAAATATGCCGGTAATGGTATGTTGGCCTACGCCGATAAAAACGAAGACTTACGCTATCAAAACGATACCGTCGATTTATCCATCCGCTCCATTATTCTTAATGGGGATACCGACAAAGTGGAATACAGCTTCGACTATATCCCTATCGGCAACAACCGTTCTGCTCTTTCTGCTTCAGCTTCAAAAGAAGTCTGGTGGAGATTTCTGCCCAATGGTACATTTGGTCATTCGACTGATGGCAAGAATTATCAATTTTCAGACGGCCACATCAAAATCAGCCTGACAGATAAATCCGCCACCGATGCTGAAACCAAGAAAGCCCGTACTACCGTACTTTTAATTAATGGCAATGGGCATGTCGAAATCTGTACCAAAAAAGATGAGCGCAAAATGTGCGAATACACTTCCAAATAATAACAACGGTATCTTATGAACATTACTAATCCTACTCATCTCAGATCATTTAAAGGCCGTCTGAAAACAAGCTCAACAAGCTTTACTCCCAAACTTCAATCAGGTATGACCCTGATTGAAGTTTTGATTGCCATGTTTGTCCTTGCCATCGGTGTGCTTGCCCTTCTGGCTGTTCAATTGCGTACCGTATCCAGCGTGCGCGAGTCTGAAAATCAAACCACAGTCGCCCAAATTACACAAAATCTAATTGAAGGCATGCTCATTAATCCGACGCTCTCTGAAGAAACCGATACTGCAGGGGAAAAAACCTCCCGTTATAAAAAATCCTATGATGCCTACCTAAAATCCGACTCTAAACAAACTGCAAAATTTGAAGCCAAAATGAGCAAAGCCCAACTTGCACAGGCTCAAATTGCACAGTTTAAAGCTGATTTAGCCAAAGCCCTTCCCGAAGCCCAAGTCTTCTCGACCATCTGCAAAGATTCTTCCGGTGCAGAGCCGACTTACGAAAATGGGTTTAACGCGAAATGCGATGGCAAAGGCGACACGACCATCGTGAAAGTTTTATGGTTGCAAGATGTCGAAGAAGAAAATAGCGCAAAAAATCTCAATACATCGGGGCATCACGTTGTCTATACCTACCAATCACGCGTAAGAGACTAACAATGAACAATAAACGCTTACTCAACCATATTCACAATAAAATCGCCATTCGTGGCTTCAGCATCCTTGAATTTCTGGTTGCCAGCCTGCTCAGCATGATCGTCTTAATGGCTGTCAGCTCCACCTACTTTACTGCGCGCGGATTAAACAAGTCTGCCAACGCCCGTATCGGTATCCAACAAGATTTGCGCAACGCCGCCAATATGATCGTCCGCGATGCGCGTATGGCAGGTAATTTCGGCTGCTTCAATATGGCGAATTTTCCTGCCTCTGCAGTGATAGAAGACAAAAGCTCGGATGAATATACATTGAAAACAGCCGGTGTGAATAAGCTGTTACCGGTTAAAGAAATCAATAAATTAAGCTATACAGGCTTTGTTCAAACTGGCAAAGCCCTGCTGTTCCAATACGGTATCGACAAAGCGGACTCTGCTGCAAAAACTGCCATTGCCAGCAGCTGCTCCGGTATTGCCAAACCTCACATAGAAATTAAAGATTTGGCTGCGGCAAAATCAGCTTTAAAAATTACCAACTCTGATCAAGACGGCAGTATCGCCATTATGAAACATGAAATGATTGCCTACGCTGTCGGTAAACTTGGCGAAGAGAGCGGTTTGTTCCGTTTCCAATTATCAAATGATGGCTCATGGAGTAATCCGCAGCTGTTAATTAAAGGCATCACTGCTATGGATATCCACTATATCTATGCAGAATGTCCTGATTCTGAAAATGCATCTGCCAGCGGATTGAATACAGAATCATTTGATTACAAAAACGCATTGGATATCTCAGCTAAGGCCAAGTCTCCGGCTTCTATCCAAATCGTACTGAATAACGGCAGTATTGACCCATCAAAAGAACAAGACAATAAAGTCGATATCTATAATATTAATGCCACCATCCGCGGAGGAAACGTATGCGCCGACAGATCACTCTAATCAAACCTGAACGGCAGCAGGGCTATGCTTTGTTTATCGTCTTAATGATGATGGTCGTCATCGCCCTGCTCGTGGTCACAGCCACCCAATCCTACAATACCGAACAGCGCATCAGCACCAATGATGCCGACCGTAAACTGGCAACCACCCTAGCCGAAGCGGCACTGCGTGAAGGTGAAAATCAAATTTTTGATATTGAAGGTAAAAAGACTACTTTTACCGCAAAATGTGAAAAAGGTTTATGTTCCACACCAAACGTCAAATCCAATGGCGATTTTACTGAAGAAGGTAACCCAACCGTAGATGCTTGGAAGCGCAAATGCGACAAAAGCCTGTGTATTGACGCCAATGGTACGGAATATCCTTTAGATAAAAAAAGTGGCATCGTAAATAATCCACGCTATATCATCGAATATTTAGGTAAAACGACAGAGGGTCGAATTACTTACCGCGTTACCGCCAAGGCATGGGGTAAGAATGCCAATACCCAAGTCGTCCTTCAGTCTTACGTTGCCAGCGAATAATATAATGAATACCACCTCTACCAAACAACTAGGCTTTACGCTGGTTGAGATGATGATTGCTGTCGCCATCTTAGCCATCCTGAGCGTCATTGCCATTCCGTCTTACAACCACTACATTGAACGAGGCTACCAATCACAAGCGCATGCCGAATTAGTCGCCATCAATTCTGCTTTTAAAAACCAGATGGTTAAAAATCCAAAGTGGAAAACTGATGAGATTAAAACTCAGTTGGATGACTTTATTTCCTCATACAAAGGCCATAAAGATTTGGCAGACAAATATAAATACTCTGCCGAAATGATTGATACCAGTACAAGCCGAGCCTATCGTTTGAAAGCCATTCCCATCAAAACAGGCTATACCCTTTCCGTTTGGATGGATAGTTTAGGCAATGCTTACAAATGCACTGATATTGACTCTGCCAAAGATTCCAAAACTACAATGACCAATGGCAAAGGTTGCGAATCGGTTTCCAAAAAGAAATCTTCTTAGTCTGACAAACATAAAAAAGCAGTGTCATTTTATCGACACTGCTTTTTTTATTTTACTGTTTCCAATCATCGTCTCGGCGTTGGCGTTTCAACAAGATCCTGACTGCGCCATCATTGCCTTGTCGGGGCTCGACATAAGCCAACACATCAGGATGCTGCATCAACCAGCGGCGCGTCATATTTTTCAAAACTGGTTTATAGCCTGCAGAACCCAAGCCGCTGCCGTGGACAATCTCGCCGCAAACACCGCGTTTTTTCGTAAACTCAATAAACTCGTTCAATACCTGCTGCGCTTCTTCCTGCGTATAGCCATGCAAATCCACATCAGCCACAACAGGATAATGACCATTTCGCAAACGCATCAAATCATTTTTACCCTGCCCGTTTTTACTGAACGAAGCCGGCGGTTCTTCCCAGCCGCCGCTGCCCACATAAAAATAATCTTCCTGCTCCAAAGTCGCCATTTCTCTAGGTCGCGGCTTGATCGGAGATTTATCACGGGGCTGTTCATAATAGTTACCCGCATTTTTCAACGGTGTAACCTTACCAACCGCCTTGCTGAAATCTACATCCTCTACCTGCTTTTTAGCCTTCGCTTCGACTTCTCGCTCCGCAGCTTCCTTTTTCGCCTGTTTGCCCAAAGCCTTCAGCGTTTCTTGAAAGTTTGCCGTCATGGTTTATCCTTTCCAAAAAATTGATTGCACTCATTATAGCAAACCTGACTACAAGGCCGTCTGAAAGACTCTTATCATCGCTTCTTGTTTAGGGTATAGTATTAACGCATTGCCAGTCTTACAAAAGAGAGAAATCATGTTTAAACACCCGGAAGAAATCATCGTCTTGATACTTGCCCTATTATGGGTCGGACTCAGCTACTACTTTGCCGCCATCCTGATTTCAGATGCCTACACCATTCTCCTGATTACCGTACTGACTTTCGTTTGGGCAGCTATCTGTTTCCTTTTATGGCAACGTAACTTAAGCCGTCATATTTGGCCGCTGTTCCTCGGCAGCCTGGTTGCCTGCTGGTGGCCGTACTTCACTTGGCTTGCAAGCGATGTTCCCGAAGGCACATGGTATTCAGGCTGGACATTCAAATCCATTATCGCCCTGATTCCTGTTGTTGCCGCTTATTTCTTCAAGTGGAAACGAAGCCGGAAAAACAAAATCGCCAATACCCTTGCCTGATACCTCGCGCCGTCTTTTTCAGACGGCGTTTCCCATATCTGACATAACGCTCAGACTGTCAACAATCCCAATAAAATGCTATACTCTTCACACGATTTAACACCCCAAAACAGGCCGTCTGAAAGACTTATCAAGATGATCAGCAAACAAGAATACCAAGCCCAAGCCACACAAGGTTACAACCGCATTCCACTCGTTCAAGAGCTGCTTGCCGACTTGGACACACCGCTCTCAATCTACCTCAAACTTGCCAACAAGCCTTTCACCTACCTGCTCGAATCCGTTGTCGGCGGCGAACGTTTCGGCCGCTATTCCTTTATCGGCCTGCCTTGCAGCCACTATCTCAAAGCCGGCGGCAAACACGTCGATGTTTATCAAAACGGTGAAATCGTCGAGCAACACGACGGCAATCCGCTGCCCTTTATCGAAGCCTTCCACAACCGCTTCAAAACGCCCGAAATCCCAAGCCTGCCGCGCTTTACCGGCGGCCTGGTCGGTTATTTCGGTTATGAAACCATCTACAATTTCGAACATTTTGCCCACCGCCTGAAACATACGGCTAAAGCCGATCCGCTCGGTACGCCCGACATCCTCCTGATGCTCTCGCAAGAGCTTGCCGTAGTGGATAACCTAAGCGGCAAAATCTACCTGATTGTTTATGCTGATCCGTCTCAAGCCAACGGCTACGAACGCGCACGCGAACGTCTTGAAGACATCCGTACCCAGTTACGCCAAAGTTGCACCATCCCACTTTCCCTAGGCAGCAAACAAACCCAAGCAGTCAGCGAATTTGGAGAAGAACCTTTCAAAGCCTGCGTCAACAAAATCAAAGACTACATCTTTGCAGGCGACTGCATGCAGGTTGTCCCCAGCCAACGCATGAGCATGGAATTTACCGACAGCCCGCTCGCCCTCTACCGCGCCCTGCGCACGCTCAACCCTTCGCCTTATCTCTTTTACTACGATTTCGGCGATTTCCACATCGTCGGTTCCTCGCCCGAAATCCTCGTCCGCCGCGAACGCGACGACGTCATCGTCCGTCCCATCGCCGGTACGCGCCTGCGCGGCAAAACCCCCGCCGAAGACCTTGCCAACGAGCAGGATTTATTAAGCGACGCCAAAGAAATCGCCGAACACGTCATGCTTATCGATTTAGGGCGAAACGACGTCGGCCGCATCAGCAAAACGGGCGAAGTCAAAGTAACCGACAAAATGGTGATTGAAAAATACTCCCATGTGATGCACATCGTTTCCAACGTCGAAGGTCGTCTGAAAGAGGGCGTTACCAACATGGACATCCTCGCCGCCACTTTCCCCGCCGGCACACTCTCCGGCGCACCCAAAGTCCGCGCCATGGAAATCATCGAAGAAGTCGAACCAAGCAAACGCGGCATCTACGGCGGCGCAGTCGGCGTATGGAGTTTCAACAACGACATGGATTTGGCGATTGCCATCCGCACCGCCGTAGTGAAAAACAATACCCTATACGTCCAAAGCGGCGCAGGCATCGTCGCTGACTCCGACCCGACCTCCGAATGGCAGGAAACGCAGAATAAAGCCCGCGCCGTGGTCAGGGCGGCGCAGATGGTTCAGGAGGGGTTGGATAGGTAGGTTCACTAAATTATTCTGAAAAAATTGAAATGTTTTTAACTTCAAGTAAATACTTTGCAAAATGGCAACTATAAAATCAAACTCTTTATTTCACTTTACTCCCAAAGAGGAATATCTATTAGATATTTTGGAAAATGGATTTTGGCCTAGATATTGTTCTGAAGATATTGAATGGCTAATTCCAAAAGATTTTAAAAATGAATTAGAGAAACAGGAAGAAGACAACTCTTTGAAAACTCTTATTAAAGAATTGATAAAATCCAATATCAGTTCAATAGCTTACCCTATGTCTTGTTTTTGTGATATTCCACTATCCAAAATTACAGCACATACAGATTTTTATGGTGGCTTTGGTCTTGGAATGACGAAGGAGTGGGGAATAAAAAAGGGATTAAATCCTATTTTCTATCTGTCAGACAACAGTATTATTCCCAATCTAATTCGAAATTTTATCTTAAAAAATATTCCGGTGGATGCGATAAATTTGTTAATCAGTAGGGAATTGAGTCCAAACATTGCACTTCGACTTATGAAATTCTTGAAACCATTGAAAGGAAAGATGAAAGTAAATGGGAAGGAGGTAACGAAAAATTTTGATGAAGAATGTGAGTGGAGGTATGCACCTGCTTCAGATGAAAACAATTTTTTCCCAAATTTTTTACTAAATTTTTTAGCCAATAATGAAGAATTACAGGATTCAAATATTGTTACGAAAAAAGTTGCCTCACTAAAATTTGAACCTTCAGATATAAAATACATTTTTGTACCAAAAGATTCTAATATTCCAACAATTATTAATAAAATTAATACAATATTTACGGATCATCCTGAACATGAAAGGCTTCTTTTACTTTCAAAAGTTATTTCCTTAGATACTATCAGAAAAGATTTTTAATATTTCTTGCTATGAACACTTCCCCCATCCTCCCTCCTGCTACTCTCGGCATTCTCGGCGGCGGACAATTAGGCAGAATGTTTACCGTTGCCGCCAAAACCATGGGCTACAAAGTAACCGTTCTCGACCCCGATCCGAACGCGCCGGCGGCGGAATTTGCCGACCGCCATTTGTGCGCACCGTTTGACGACCAAGCCGCTTTGGACGAGTTGGCAAAATGCGCAGCGGTTACCACTGAATTTGAAAACGTCAATGCCGGCGCGATGCGCTTTCTGGCCAAACATACCAACGTTTCCCCCAGCGGCGACTGCGTTGCCATCGCGCAAAACCGCATTCAGGAAAAGTCATGGATACGCAAAGCAGGCCTGCAAACCGCGCCGTATCAAGCAGTTTGCAAAGCCGAAGACATCACTGAAGAAAGTGTACAATTTCTGCCCGGCATCTTAAAAACTGCCACTTTGGGCTACGACGGCAAAGGCCAAATCCGCGTAAAAACATTGGATGAACTCAAAGCCGCATTTTCCGAACACGGCGGCGTGGATTGTGTTTTGGAAAAAATGGTGGATTTGCGCGGCGAGATTTCCGTTATCGTATGCCGTCTGAACAATGAAAACGTGCAAACCTTCGATCCTGCTGAAAACATCCACGAAAACGGCATCTTGGCTTATTCCATCGTCCCTGCGCGGCTGAGTGCCGACGTGCAGCAACAGGCGCGGCAGATGGCGCAGCGCTTGGCGGACGAATTGGATTATGTCGGCGTGTTGGCGGTGGAAATGTTCGTCGTCGGCGACACGCATGAATTGGTCGTTAACGAAATCGCGCCGCGTCCGCACAATTCCGGCCACCATACCATCGACGCCTGCGCGGCAGACCAATTCCAGCAACAGGTCCGCCTGATGTGCAACCTGCCGCCTGCTGATACCAAATTGCTGACTTCTTGCTGCATGGCGAATATTTTGGGCGATGTTTGGAAGGAAGACGGCGGCGAACCTGAATGGCTGCCGCTGCAAAGCAACCCGAATGCGCATCTGCATCTTTACGGTAAAAAAGCCGCACGCAAAGGCCGAAAAATGGGCCACTTTACCGTCTTAGCCGATGATGCGGACAATGCGTTCCAAACCGCACAAACCTTACATCAAAGCCTGTAACCTTACCCACTTTTTCAGACGGCCTTTGATTGCAAAAGGCCGTCTGAAATCAATTTTTCCGACCATCTGCCATGAGCCTTCTGACCATCCTCCGTCCGGCAACCGAAAAAGACTGCCAAGCTATACACAACGCCCATCTGCATGCCGTTCAATACGCCTGCATTCGCTGTTATGATGAAACTATTATGCACACATGGGAAAGTCTGCTCGACATCAACAGCTATTTGGAAACCATCTCCGATAAAAACAAAGCCTTGTGGGTGGTCGAATACAAAGGGCTGATTCAAGGCTTCTTCCAAGTCGATTTCAAAGAAGCACAACTGGACGCCTTATACGTCCATCCGCTCTTCCACAATCTCGGCTTGGGTACGGCCCTGCTCAGCCGCGCCGAAGAAATGGCACGAAATGCAGGCCTCAGCTTTCTCAAACTGTATGCCTCGCTCAATTCCGTGCCTTTCTATCGCCTCAACCGTTATGAATCGCTCGGCACTGCCGTGTTGCAACTGAACAAAACCGTCCGCGTCGAATGCGAATTGATGCGCAAATACCTGTAATTTCCCCTTCCACCGTTGCTTTTTTGAAAGAAACCGATGTCCCGAATTGCCGCCCTGCCCGACCATCTTGTCAACCAAATCGCCGCTGGCGAAGTAGTCGAACGCCCTGCCAACGCTCTGAAAGAAATCGTTGAAAACAGTATCGACGCAGGCGCGACAGCGATTGATGTCGAGCTGGCCGGCGGCGGTATCCGCCTGATTCGCGTCAGCGACAACGGCAGCGGCATCCACTCAGACGACATCGAGCTTGCGCTCCACCGCCACGCCACCAGCAAAATCAAAACCTTAAACGATTTGGAACACGTTGCCAGTATGGGCTTTCGTGGCGAAGGTTTGGCCAGTATCGCCTCAGTCAGCCGCCTGACCCTGACCAGCCGTCAAGAAGACAGTTCACACGCGACCCAAGTCAAAGCAGAAGACGGCAAACTCAGCAGCCCCACCGCCGCCGCCCACCCCGTCGGCACCACCATAGAAGCTGCCGAACTCTTCTTCAATACCCCTGCGCGGCGCAAGTTCCTCAAATCCGAAAACACCGAATACGCCCACTGCGCCACCATGCTCGAACGTCTTGCGCTGGCGCATCCGCACATTGCCTTCTCACTCAAACGCGACGGCAAACAAGTGTTCAAACTTCCTGCACAAAGCCTGCATGAACGTATTGCCGCCATTGTCGGCGATGATTTTCAGACGGCCTCATTGGAAATTGACAGCGGCAATGGCGCATTGCGGCTCTATGGCGCGATTGCCAAGCCGACCTTTGCCAAAGGTAAAACCGACAAACAATACTGCTTCGTCAACCATCGCTTCGTGCGCGACAAAGTCATGCTCCACGCCGTCAAGCAGGCATACCGAGACGTATTGCACAACGCGCTGACGCCTGCTTTCGTCCTCTTCCTCGACCTGCCGCCCGAAGCCGTGGATGTCAACGTCCACCCAACCAAAACCGAAATCCGCTTCCGCGACAGCCAGCAGGTGCACCAACTCGTGTTCCACACGCTCAACAAAGCCCTTGCCGACACACGCGCCGACCTGACCGAAAGCGTCAGCAACGCAGGCGAAGTGTTGCATGACATTACCGGCGTTACTCCTGCCCCAATGCCGTCTGAAAACGACAGCGAAAATCTGTTTAATAGCGCATCCAACTACCCGACAGGCAGCAAACCCGATACACGCAATGCCTTTGGTTCATCAGGCAAAACCGCGCCTATGCCTTACCAAGCCGCGCGTGCGCCGCAACAACGCAGCCTGTCTCTGCGCGAAAGCCGCGCAGCCATGAATACTTATGCCGAGCTCTACAAAAAAACCGACGACATTGACCTTGAATTGAGCCAATTCGAGCAGGCACGTTTCGGCAATATGCCGTCTGAAATGCCTACCCAAAAAACAGATATGCCGCTTTCAGACGGCCTTTCATCCCAATCCGAACTGCCGCCGCTCGGCTTTGCCATCGCCCAACTATTAGGCATCTACATCCTCGCCCAAGCCGAAGACAGCCTGCTGCTCATCGACATGCACGCCGCCGCCGAACGCGTCAACTACGAAAAAATGAAACGCCAACGTCAGGAAAACGGCAATCTACAAAGCCAGCGCCTGCTTATTCCCGTAACCTTTGCCGCGTCCCACGAAGAATGCGCCGCCCTTGCCGATCATGCCGAAATGCTGACAGGCTTTGGCTTGGAATTGTCTGATATGGGCAGTAATACCCTTGCCGTCCGCGCAGTTCCTGCCATGCTCGGTAAAGCCGACGTCGTTTCGCTGGCCAAAGATGTATTGGGCGAACTCGCCCAAGTCGGCAGCAGCCAAACCATCGAAGAACACGAAAACCACATCCTCGCCACCATGTCCTGCCACGGCTCAGTCCGCGCCGGCCGCCAACTGACCTTGCCAGAAATGAATGCGCTCCTGCGCGATATGGAAAACACGCCGCGCAGCAACCAGTGTAACCACGGCCGTCCGACATGGGTCAAACTGACTTTAAAAGAATTGGATGCGTTGTTTTTACGCGGACAGTAACGCCGATAAAAAGGCCGTCTGAAAATGCTTTCAGACGGCCTTTCAACTATTCGCCCTTAACGAATATCCATAGGTGCAAACGATTTCACGGTTTCATCAATCGCTTTAACACGGGTCAGGAAGTCTTCCAATTGGGCAAGCGGCAATGCGCTTGGTCCATCGCATTTGGCTTGGTCGGGATTGGCATGAGATTCAAGGAACAAACCGGCCAATCGGGTTGCCATACCGGCAAGTGCCAAGTCCAATACTTGGGCGCGACGTCCGCCTGATGCGGCGGCACCAGATTCGCGCGTTTGCAGGGAATGGGTGACGTCAAAAATAACGGGCAGGTTGTTACACGTTTTTTTCATCACACTAAAGCCGAGCATATCCACTACCAAGTTGTCGTAGCCGAAGTTTGCACCGCGTTCGCACAAAATGATTTGCTCGTTGCCTGCTTCTTGGAATTTCTCCACAATGTTTTTCATTTGAGACGGGCTGAGGAATTGCGGCTTTTTGATGTTGATGACATTGCCGGTTCTCGCCATTGCCACCACCAAATCGGTTTGGCGCGCCAAAAAGGCAGGCAGCTGGATGACATCACAGACTTCAGCAACCGGTTGGCATTGGTAAGGCTCGTGAACGTCGGTAATCACGGGAACGTTAAACTCGCGTTTCACCGCTTGAAAAATCTTCATGCCTTCGTCCAAACCCACACCGCGGAAAGAGTGAATAGAAGAGCGGTTTGCCTTGTCGAAAGAGGCTTTGAACACATAAGGAATGCCGAGTTTATCGGTGACTTTAACGTATTGCTCACAGGCTTTCAGCGTAGAGTCGAGGTCTTCAAGGACATTGATGCCGCCGAAAAGGGTAAAGGGCGCATCGTTGCTGACGGTGATATTGTTGATTTGGATATTCACGGCAAAGCCTTTCAGATAAGTTGAATTTGGGAAACAGGCCGTCTGAAACATTTCAGACGGCCTTTGTTTGAATATTACAACACGGTGTGCGGCGGCTCATAAGAAATCACGTCGCGGATTTTATTGTTCTCATCGACGAGGACGACTTTCGGCTCATGCGCTGCAATTTCGGGTTCGGACAACATGACATAAGACATGATAATCACGATGTCGCCTTTTTGAACCAAACGCGCGGCCGCGCCATTGAGGCAAACGACGCCGCTGCCGCGTTCGCCGGGGATGGTGTAGGTTTCAAGACGTTCGCCGTTGTTATTGTTGACGATGGCGACTTTTTCGTTAACGCAAATACCTGCCGCATCCAGCAGGTCTTGGTCAACGGTAATGCTGCCGACGTAGTTGAGGTCGGCTTCGGTAACGGTGGCACGGTGGATTTTGCCGCCGAGCATGGTACGGAACATGGGTTTCCTTTTTGATTGTGGGTTGATTTGCGGTTTTAACTTCTGAGAAGTTAAAACCGCTGTTTGTGTGATTGAGGATTAGTTATTGGGAAAGTCTGCTTCGTCAAACTCGGGTTCCGGATCGCTTTGAAGGACTTTTCCGTTTAATTTCAACTCGCTGTTTTGCAGAGTCAGATGGGTTTTGACATTATCGTCTTCTAAGGTCAGATATTTCTCGCTTGCCATGCTTTTGATGGTACTGTCCACCATCAGGCGCAAGGTTTCATTAATATCGTCGATGCTGGCGCGGCCTGCGGCTTCATCTTCGGCATTGACGCTAAACAGGCTGCTTGCTTGGTTGACGGCGAGCTGCTCCAACAATTTTTGCGGTACGCTCATATTAAAGTCGGCTTCGGTTTTCTTCAGCATATCGCCCAAATTGTTGAGGTCTTTGGCTGCCAAACCTTTAAACGCAAGTTTGCCGCTGACATCGACATCGCCATGAGGCATGGTGAATTTGAAGGTTTTAACGTTTAAAACCGGATTATTGGTAAACAGGCCTGAAGCCTCGTTTTTGGCCGTCTGAATCAAGGAAGCCTGAATTTCTTCTTCGCTCATTTTCTTCACGGACACTTCGGCAATTTTGTTTTTCAATGCCAGAAGTGATGCGGCATCCAAATGCTCGGCAGCAACATTGATATCTAGAGGGCCGTATTTGTCTTCGCCATAGGTCAGGCTTTCAAATTGGAAGCGGCCTTCGCTGTTGATGAATTTATCGACTTCGCCGGTCTGCGTATCGAAACGCAGTTTGCTGACTTCGATTTTAGACGGAGCAATCGTGCCGGTCGGATTGATGAATGCACCGATTTGCAGGTTGGTCACAAGGTTGACCAGTTCGTTCAACTTAACGTTGTAATCGATGTTTTCTTTCCATTGCAGCAGGAATTTATCCAGCGTAATGCTGCTCTTGCCCAAAGAAAGCTTGGTCAGGCCGTCTTCCGTTTCGGACTGGAAGCGCAGGTTTTCCAAAGACACATCGCCTTTGTCGGCCAATTTGACTTGTAAAGACGGCGCAAGGTAATCGTGGCGATAGCTTTTAAAGCCTTGGCTGTAATCGGTATTGCCGCTAAAGCCTTTCCAGTTGAGCTTGATACCGGAAAGCTCTTCATAGTCGAAGGCGGGGATATTGAGGCTGAGTTTGCCGTCGCCGGAAAGGTAAACCGTATTGGTCATGGTTAACGGCGTTTGCTGACCGAAGAAGCGGTCCAAAACTTTTTTGGTTTCCGGATGGTATTGGAACTCGGTTTCCACATGGGCGCGCGTACCGAAGCCGCCGGCAAACGGGCCGTGTGTCACATGATTGATGACCGTAATCGGCTCTTGCAGGACGGTTTTCAAATTGTCCGGCAGGTATTTTTGCGTATTTTGAAGCAGGGTCGGCTTGAGGCGGATGACGGTGGTCTCGGTTGAACTGAACCAGCCGCGATCGTATTGGTGGGACTCAACGGTCAGGAAACCAGATTCCTGCAACAGCTTTTGTTGCTCGGTCAGGCTTTCTTCCGCTTTGACACCAAGATAATAAGGCGTGCCGAGCACAGCGGCGACAACAATGGCGGCAGTCGGGATAAGATACTTTTTCATCACTTCAAACAGATTAGGTTCAAAGCGTAAAGCATAGCATTTTTTAGCTGTTTTGTCTTATCCACCGTTTCAGACGGCCTTTAGGTAAAGATTGTGATATTATGCAAACATAAACGATTTTTACACTTTTGGCAGACCTTACCCTGTCTGCCAAAATGTCATTAAAGGTTTGCAAATGCTTTTATTCATTGATAATTACGACAGCTTCACCTACAACATCGTCCAATACTTTGCCGAATTGGGGCAGGAAGTTTTGGTTCGCTGCAACGATGAAATCACCATCGAAGAAATCGAAGCCCTGAAACCGCAATATCTGGTCATCGGCCCCGGTCCTTGTTCCCCTAAAGAAGCAGGCATTTCTGTTGCAGCCATGCAGCACTTTGCCGGCAGGCTGCCCGTCATGGGCGTGTGCCTCGGCCATCAAACCATGGGCGAAGCGTTCGGCGGCAATGTCGTGCGCGCGCAAACGATGATGCACGGCAAAGTCTCCCCCGTTTTCCATCACGGCACAGGCATGTTTAAAGACCTGCCCAATCCGGTCAACTGCACGCGCTACCACAGCCTGGCCATCGACCGCGCCACCCTGCCCGACTGCCTCGAAATTACCGCATGGACGGAAGACGGCGAAATCATGGGCGTACGCCACAAAGAATATGCCGTCGAAGGCGTACAGTTCCACCCTGAAGCCCTGCTGACCGAACACGGCCACGATATGCTGAAAAACTTCTTGGAAGAATTCAAAGACTATCGTCCGCAAAAATCTTAATGAAAGGCCTTCTGAAAGGTGTTTGACAGTGTTCAAACCGCATTTTCAGACGGCCTGAATCACATCGGACACAAACAAAGGAAAAATCATGATTACCCCTCAACAAGCGATTGAACGCCTCATCAGCAACAACGAACTTTTCTACGATGAAATGACCGACCTCATGCGCCAAATCATGAGCGGCCAAGTTCCGCCCGAGCAAATCGCCGCCATTCTGACCGGCCTGCGGATTAAAGTTGAAACCGTTTCCGAGATTACCGCCGCAGCCAGCGTGATGCGTGAGTTTGCCACCAAAGTGCCGCTGGAAAACGCCGACGACTTGGTCGATATTGTCGGTACGGGCGGAGACGGTGCCAAAACCTTCAATATTTCCACGACTTCTATGTTTGTCGCGGCTGCGGCAGGCGCGAAAGTCGCCAAACACGGCGGCCGCTCCGTTTCTTCATCCAGTGGCGCTGCCGATGTCATGGAACAAATGGGCGCCAACCTCAACCTCAACCCCGAACAGGTTGCTCAAAGCATTCAGCAAACCGGCATCGGCTTTATGTTCGCGCCCAACCATCACAGCGCCATGCGCTATGTTGCCCCTGTCCGCCGTTCGCTCGGTTTCCGCAGCATCTTCAATATCTTGGGGCCGCTGACCAATCCTGCCGGCGCGGCAAACCAACTCTTGGGCGTGTTCCACATTGACTTGTGCGGCATTCTTTCCCGGGTCTTACAACAGCTTGGTTCCAAACATGTTTTGGTTGTGTGCGGTGAAGGCGGTTTGGATGAAATCACGCTGACCGGCAAAACCCGCGTTGCCGAACTGAAAGACGGCAAAATCACCGAATACGACATCAGCCCAGCCGATTTCGGCATGGAAATCCGCCGCAATTTGGACGAAATCAAAGTTGAAAACGCGCAAGAATCCCTGCAAAAAATGAACGAAGTGTTGAACGGCAAAGCAGGTGCCGCACGCGATATCGTCGTCCTTAATGCCGCTGCCGCGCTCTATGCAGGAAATGTGGTTGCTTCGCTGGCAGATGGTGTCAAAGCAGCTCAAGAAGCCATTGACTCCGGCAAAGCCAAAGCCAAAAAAGACGAATTTATCGAATTTGGCAAACAGTTTGCCTAAGCTTTAAAACCATAAACAAAGGCCGTCTGAAAATCTTTCAGACGGCCTTTTATTCTTTAAATATTAAAATTTTCTTTTAATATCATTAATTAAGCTTTCAGCTTTTTCTTTGGCTTCATCAACCAAATGCTCGGCTTCTTCTTTGCCTTTTTGCAAAACATCGCTGCCTTTTTCTTCAATGTCGCCGACCACTTCTTTTACTTTGCCAACGCCTTGTTGAATCAAGCCCTCAGCTTCAAGTTTAGCATTGCCGGATACATCTCCAGCCACTTCTTTTACTTTACCGCTGATTTTATCTAATTCGCCGCTCATGGTCATACTCCTGGATTAAATGTTGATAAGATTAGTGCTGCATTACTTTATATCGGGGGCTTCGCTTTACCTTTAAAGGCCGTCTGAAAGCCAAAACATAACAAAACGAGTTAAGTAGGGTTAATCCATCTGTTTCAATATCGCCTCTGCTACTGCCTTGCCTATCATCTTACTGCCGAACTCATTGAAATGAAGCCCATCGCACAGCATCACATCAGTCAAGTCCTGCCCGAACATCAAACTGTATAAATCATTAACGGCAAAACCATATTGCCTTGCTAAATCCTCCGCCACACGGTTATAGGCCTTCAAGTCGGCCAGATAACGGCGCGAGGGTTTGACGATATTGTGTACGCTTTCCAAAAACGGCGTACTGCTCGCCCAAATAATTTTTGCACCTATCTGTTTTAGATAATCGAAAATTCGGGTCAGGTTGTTGCGGTAGGTGTCTATATCGGCCACCGGCTCATTACAGCCTTGATTGTGGCGGATGTCATGCAAACCGCAGTTGATGTGGATAATGTCTCCCACAGTCGCGCCCTCTGTCCATTTCCCGATATGCTCTAACACATCATGCGACGAACGGCAGTTTTCCGATGGAGAAACAATATCCGCCTCAGGCAAAGCCGCGCGTGTGTAAGGCTCCGAAGCAAGCCGAACGGAATCGCCGATTAAGTAAACGGTCATTTTTGTTCTCCTCCCTTTATTTGAACCAACAGCAAGGCCGTCTGAAATATTACTTATATTATTATAAGAGTGCTATTTCAGACGGCCTTAACTTCAGTCAAATTCTATCGTTAAATTATAAATTAATGCTGACTGTTTTTATAAAAATCAATTAATTGCTTGGCCTGCAACATGGGTAGGCCAAAATGGTCGCTCACGACTTTCAAATCCTTCCACTCCTGACCAGTCAGATTTTGCCCAACCCATTTGAGGTTTTCCGGATTGCTTTTGTTTTTCTCAAAATACGCCTGCTTGCGTTTCCAGTTGCGCGACCACACCAGCAACATGGTAAAAATACATAAAACAATCAATACAATATTGGTAAACAACATCATGTCCATACGACATACTCCCGCTTGGATCTCAAAATCAGAAAATATGGATTAAAGGCCGTCTGAAAAAACGATATTTCAGACGGCCTCAATATTATTACGCTCAATCCAACATTATCTCTTTAGCCAATACTTCAGCCAGCGTATTGCCAACTGGGATAAGCTCATCACTACTTTCGCCGAGATTACCTGATGAGCTCATCACAACCTGCGGAGGAAGGTCGGGTTGTCTGAAATCATAGCAGTAAAACACACCTCCTCCATCGAACGCGATTGGCATCAAATTAGGAGTGTAATGCCAAAACTGATAGATAAAATAGAATGATACGACTTCAGCAGGTGAAAAATAACCAAAATCCTGCTGATTCCCCAAGATACCGCCGTTTACAGAATACTGCCAAAGCTGCATCAGCTCATCTGGGATAAAAAAATGCTTTGGCAAACAAAATCCTGTGGCATTCAGTTGATCAGTATGGATTTCAAGAAGCCGTAATGAGTCTGCCCGTTCGCTCTCAGGCAGAGGGGCATGGAATGCGGCGATATCACTTGCAGTAGCTGGATTTTCTTTACTATAAAACTCAAAAGGCTGATACCACAATGCTTTATTTTCCATTTGATTTTTCCATATCACTCAATATTCACCCGTTTCAGGCGCAAGGCATTGCTCAACACGGAAACCGAGCTTGCCGCCATTGCCGCGCCTGCGATAACGGGGTTTAAAAAGCCGAGTGCGGCGAGCGGAATGCCCAAGATATTGTAGAAGAAGGCGAAAAATAGGTTTTGCTTGATGTTTTTCAAAGTCGCCTGTGACACCAACAGGGCATCGGCAAGCTGGTTGACCGAATGCTGCATCAGCGTGGCAGATGCGGTGTGTTCGGCAACGTCCGCACCGCCTTTCATGGCGAAGCTGACGTTGGCTGCGGCGAGCGCGGGCGCGTCGTTGATGCCGTCGCCGACCATTGCCACGGTTTTGTCGGCGGCTTTGAGTTTCTGCACTTCGGCGGCTTTGTCGCGCGGACTCATGTTGCCGAAGGCGTGTGCGATGCCCAGTTGTTTGGCGACGTATTCGACCGTGCCTTGGTTGTCGCCGCTCATGATGTAAACATCGATATTGTGTTTTTTCAGACGACCTATGGCTTCAGCGGTATCGGCTTTCAACGCGTCGGCGAGTGCGAATGCGCCGATGGGTTTGCCGTTGGCAGAAACGGCGACGATGCTTGCGATGCGCCAGACGTCGTCTGAAAGGTTTTCAGGTAGCCTTAATTCAGCAAAATCAAGTTTACCCGCTTTCACCAAACCCACGCCTTCGACTTCGGCGGCAATGCCTGCGCCGACAACGGTTTGAGCGTTTTGTGCGGTAGGAATATCCAAGCCGCGCGCTTGGGCGGCGGAGACGATGGCTCGGGCAAGCGGATGAGCAGCGTTTTGTTCGACGGCGGCGGCGATGCGGTACAAAGCGTCTTCGTCAAAGCCGCTGTCGGGTACGCAATAGACGGCGGCAACCTGCGGTTTGCCTTCGGTCAGCGTGCCGGTTTTGTCCAATACGACGGCATCGACGTGTGCGGCTTCTTCCATCGCCGCCGCGTCTTTGAACCAAATGCCGTGTTTCACCGCCTTGCCCATGCCGACCATAATTGCGGCGGGCGTCGCCAAACCGAGCGCGCACGGGCAGGCAATCACCAAAACGGCAACGGCGTGCATCAGTGCAACCGTCCAATCGCCTTTCACCAGCCAAGTGGCGATAAAGGTCAAAAGCGCGATGCCCACGACGGCAGGCACGAATACCGCCGCCGCCTTGTCCGCCACACGCGCAATCGGCGCCTTGCTGCCCTGCGCTTCGGACAGCGCATTCATCATGTCGCCGAGCAGGGTTTGGCTGCCGAGCTGCGTGGCGCGGTACACCACGCTGCCTTCGGTCATCAGCGCGCCCGCCAACACTTTGCCACCCGCCTTTTTCTCTTCGGGATTGGATTCGCCAGTGAGGTGGCTCTCGTCCGCCCAGCCGCTGCCGCTTTCAATAATGCCGTCGGCGGCAATGCGTTCGCCGTGGTTGGCGCGGATCAGGTCGCCGATTTGCACTTGGTCGATGGGCAGTTGTTTCCATTCGCCATCGCGTTGCACGTTGACTTGGGTCGGCGTGAGTTTCAGCAGCAAGCCCAAGCTGTTCAGGCTGGATTTTTTGGTGCGGTGTTCCAAAAATTTGCCTAGCGACACAAAACCAATCACCATCACGCCTACTTCAAAATACACATGCGCCATGCCGTGCGCCGCGTGCGGGCTGAAAAACAGCATATAGACGGAATACAGATAAATCGACACCGTGCCGATGGTAACGAGTACGTCCATATTCGCCAGCCCGCCTTTAATACTCGCCCACGCGCTTTTGTAAAACGGGATTGCCAGCCAAAGCTGCACCACGCTCGCCAGCACGAATTGCCACAACGGCGGAATCATCCAATCGTGCCGACCAATCATCATGCCCGCCATGCCGATAAGGAACGGGATATTGATTGCCAGCAAAAGCAACAGCCGCCAGCTTACATGCGCGGTTTCTTCGGGCTGTGGCAGAGCCTCTTCCGTCTTCTCCTTCGCGCCATAGCCGGTTTTCTCGATGATTTTGGCGATGTCGGCGGCGGAGGTTTGGCTGTCGTCAAACACCACCTGCGCCTCCTCGCTGGCGAAGTTCACCCCCGCCGATTCGACAAAGTCTTTTTTGTTCAACACTTTTTCAATGCGCGAAGCGCAGGCCTGACAGGTCATGCCTTCGATTTGGAAACGGACTTTTTGTTGCATGGTTTCTTCCTTCTGAATGTGGTTGGGCTACCTGAAAAAAGCGGAGCAGGGTTTTCAGGTAGTCTTTGGGGTGTTGCAGTCGATTTGTTGCGATTCGATTTACAAAGCCGCATCAAAGCCGCCGTCTTCCACCACTTCTATCAGCGCGGCGGGGTTGGTTTGGGCGGGGTCGAATTCCACGACGGCATTCTTGTTTTCCAGGCTCACTTCGGCCTTGTCCACGCCGTTTACGCCTTCGAGGATGCTGGTAACGCTTTTCACGCAGCCGCCGCAGGTCATGCCTTCGATGTTTAATGTGATGGTTTGCATAGGGTTTCCTTTCTGTTGGAATGAGGCTGAGGTTTTAAAGCCCGTTGCAGCCAAAGCTTTCAGGTAACCTGAAATGATGGGTCTGCTCTTGCTTTCCCGCTAAGTGCCGCCACTATAAAGCTTTACCCGAAGTAAAGGTCAAGCATCATGATGAACATCAGCCAGGCCGCGGCCGAGAGCGGCCTTTCCGCCAAACAAATCCGCGACTACGAAAAGCACGGCCTAATCGCCCCGGCCGCGCGCAGCGAAGCGGGCTACCGCCGCTACGGACAGGCCGACCTTGTCCGGCTGCGCTTTATCCGCCATGCGCGGGAAGTGGGCTTTTCGCTGCCGCAGATCGGGCAGCTTTTGAGCCTGCAACACAACCCACAGCGCACCAGCCGCGAAGTGAAAACGCTCACCGCGCGGCACATCGCCGAGCTGGAAGCCAAAATCGAACGCTTGCAGGGCATGGTGGCCGAGCTGCAACGTTGGCACGATGCCTGCGCGGGAGACGACTGCCCGGATTGTGCGATTTTGGCCGGGCTGGAGGAGCGTTAGGCGGCTTGGGCAGAATAGAAACAGGCTACCTGAAAAGTTTCAGGTAGCCTTAGTCGGCCGCTAACGGTTTGGTACAGGCCTCGTCGTAATACGGCAGCCACTTGCCGCCGCTTTGCTTCAGATATGCGCGAAAACTTTTGTTTACCCGTGTGGCGGTGTAATCCAAATAATGGCAAAAAGTAAGTTATCAAGAGACAAAGGCCGTCTGAAGCGTTTCAGACGGCCTTTATTCAAAAAGACGCTTATCGATTACAAAGCCACGTCGTAGCCGCCGTCTTCTACGGCATCAATCAGCGCGTCGGCATCCGTCTTGCTTTCATCGAAGGTAATCACTGCATTTTTGTTTTCCAAGCTGACTTCTGCTTTTTCCACGCCTTCTACGCCTTCCAAAAGACGGGTTACGCTTTTCACGCAGCCGCCGCAGGTCATGCCGTCGATGTTGAGGGTAACAGTTTGCATTTGTATTTCCTTTCATTCAAACAAATATGGTTGCCAAACACTTTACTCCTTACACAAACAGCTTGCAAATTCTTCATTAAAGGCCGTCTGAAAAATGTAGATAGGCGTACAATAACGCCCTTTGCTTCATCAAACGGACATAATAATGACTTCAACATTCAAACAATGGGTTAGCGTATGCGCGCTGGCGGTGGGGGCGTTTATTTTCAATACCACCGAATACATTCCGATTGCGCTTTTGAGCGACATCGGTCAGAGCTTTGGCAAACCGGCAACGGAAGTGGGCATGATGATTACGGTGTACGCGTGGATTGTTGCGCTCCTATCGCTGCCGCTGATGCTGATGACGAAAAACATCGAACGGCGCAAATTATTGCTGATGCTATTTGCACTGTTTGCGCTGTTTCACGCGCTGTCGTTCTTTTCTTGGAACTTCAACATCCTCTTGGTCAGCCGTATCGGGATTGCGCTGACACACGCGGTATTTTGGTCGATTACGGCTTCTTTGGCGGTACGGCTTGCGCCCACCGGCAAAACCAATCAGGCTCTGGGCTTGCTCAGTACGGGTACGGTTTTGGCGATGGTTTTGGGCATTCCGCTGGGGCGAGTGATCGGGCAATACTTCGGCTGGCAGCTCAGCTTCCTGCTGATCGGCGTCTGCGCTGCCGGCGTAATGCTGGTGTTGGCCAAAAATCTGCCTGCTTTACCCAGCCAAAATACCGGCTCTTTAAGCAGCCTGCCGAGTTTGTTCAAGCGCCGCAATCTGATGCTGCTTTATGCCATAACGGTGTTGATTATTACGGCACACTTCACGGCATACAGCTATATCGAGCCTTTTGTGTTGCAAGTCGGCGGATTTAAGGCTGAACAAGTTACCATCGTTTTAAGCCTGTATGGTTTGGCAGGCTTCGCCGCTTCTTATCTGTTTGGTAAATGGTTTGCCAAATCGCAACGCCTGTTTATGCTTGGCGCAGTGGCGGTCATCCTGCTCTCTGCCCTGCTGCTTCTGCCGTTTGCCTCTTTCCCTTATGCGGTGTACGCGCTGGTGTTTATTTGGGGCGTGGCTATTGTCATCGTCAGCTTGGGCATGGTGTCGAAAGTCTTGGCATTTGCCTCGGATGCAACAGATGTGGCCAACTCGATTTATTCAGGTTTGTACAATGTCGGCATTGGCGGCGGTGCGCTTTTGGGACACTATGTAACCGTCTGGTTCGGCCTTTCCAATATCGGCATTGCCGGCGCCTTGCTGGCAGCGGCAGGTCTGGCCGTTTGCGGCTTGTTGTTTAAGGAACAAGACAATCTGACGCAAAACGTTTAAATCCATATAAATCAGTATGGTATTACTGACTAAACCGTAATTTTGGCAGTTTTACCGATTTGTCCTGATTCTTATTAACCCACGATGGGTCTTCATTCTGCCGGATAAGCAGCTTTCTTGCTGCTTATCCGGTTTTCATTTCATTTTTAAAAAATAATTTACAATTTGTTTACACTACATTAAATTACAAATATACTGTTACCTATTAGGCCATCTGAACGTACGGCTGAAAAGAAAAACCAATCATGTTTCAGAGGAATACATCATGGACTTAAACGCCAAGGATAAGACTCAGCATCCTGAGAACGTCGAGCTTCTCAGTGCGCAGAAGCCGATTACCGACTTTAAAGGATTGCTGACGACCATTATCTCTGCTGTCGTCTGCTTCGGCATTTATTACATCCTTCCCTACAGCACCGATGCCAATAAAGGTATCGCGCTGTTGCTTTTCGTTGCGGCACTTTGGTTTACCGAAGCCGTACACATTACCATTACCGCACTGATGATCCCTATCCTTGCCGTTGTACTCGGCTTCCCAGATATGGACATCAAAAAAGCAATGGCCGGTTTCTCCGACCCGACGATTTATATCTTCTTCGGCGGCTTCGCGCTTGCAACCGCCCTGCACATGCAGCGTCTCGACCGTAAAATCGCCGTCAGCCTGTTACGCCTGTCCCGTGGCAATATGAAAGTTGCCGTGTTAATGCTGTTTGCCGTTACCGCCTTCCTGTCTATGTGGATCAGTAACACTGCGACTGCCGCGATGATGCTGCCGTTGGCAATGGGCATGATGAACCACCTCGATCAAGAAAAAGAACGCAAAACCTACGTTTTCGTCCTGCTCGGTATCGCCTACTGCGCCAGTATCGGCGGCTTGGGTACCGTGGTCGGTTCTCCGCCAAACATGATTGCCGCCAAAGCGCTGAACTTGGACTTCGTCGGCTGGATGAAGCTCGGCCTGCCGATGATGCTGTTGATTCTGCCGTTGATGCTGTTCTCCATGTACGTCATCCTCAAACCTAATTTGAACGAGCGCGTAGAAGTTAAAGCCGAATCTATCCCTTGGACTTTGCACCGCGTTATCGCGCTGTTGATCTTCTTGGCAGCTGCCGTTGCTTGGGTATTCAGCTCCAAAATCAAAGCCGCATTCGGTATTTCCAACCCTGATACCGTTATCGCCCTGATTGCCGCCGTTGCCGTTGTCGTATTCGGCGTGGCACAATGGAAAGAAGTTGCCCGTAATACCGACTGGGGTGTATTGATGCTCTTCGGTGGCGGTATCAGCTTGAGCGCGTTGCTGCAATCCTCCGGCGCATCTGAAGCATTGGGTCAGCAAGTTGCTTCCACATTCTCCCATTCTCCTGCATTGCTGGTGATTTTCGTGGTTGCCACCTTCATCATCTTCCTGACCGAGTTCACCAGTAACACCGCTTCCGCCGCCCTGCTTGTGCCTATTTTCGCCAGCATCGCCGCGCAAATGGGCCTGCCTGAACAAGTCTTGGTATTCGTAATCGGTGTCGGCGCATCTTGTGCCTTCATGTTGCCGGTTGCCACACCGCCTAACGCGATTGTGTTTGGTACAGGCTTAATCAAACAACGCGAAATGATGAATGTCGGCTTATTGCTGAACATCCTCTGCGTGGTATTGGTTGCTCTGTGGGCTTATGTTGTACTGATGTAAACCATCGACCTAAACAACAAGGCCGTCTGAAAGAATATTTTTCAGACGGCCTTGAAGTTTCTCGTTCAGACACAATTTAACGAATGATTCAAAACCGGATTCTAACGAAAGGAAACCCATGATTATCCTGCACACCAACAAAGGCGACAT
>ERZ773090.177-NODE-177-length-58288-cov-7.81706_pt1 | contig 58288 bp, 52 predicted proteins | sample MGYA00580579_ERZ773090 | MGnify/ENA primary metagenome ERZ773090 (study PRJEB29015, sample SAMEA2738014) | human oral metagenome | biome: human oral; feature: human-associated habitat; material: dental | place: China | collected 2132 ... | reverse complement strand
GATTTTCGTATAGCGTATTTAACAGCCACTGATTTTCTGCGATCTCTTTCCATTTTTGTTTTTTTAAATTCTCTATAAAGCAATCTATCATTTCCTTATCATTAATCGATGCGCCTGAGCGGATAGATAATCCAACTTCCACGTGATATAAATATTCCATTGCTAATCTTTTGCTGGAGCAAGAAAAATCTATTTTTTCTTCATGGCTGATTGCCCAGAATTCAGGAAGAATGCAGGTCAATTCGAAAGCTATTTTTTGATTTTTTTCACTGGATTGCTCATCTTGTAAAATTTTGATCAGCCATGAAGCGCTTTCTAATAGCCTACTTTTCTTGCCTGGATCATCAATATAAATAACTGTATCTTGATAATTGATGCTTGATGGGTAAAGATTATTAATATATTGATGAAAAAGATACTTGTCATCCCAACTCCAGCTGGAGAAATTAAAGTGTTCATCAAAGAAAGAGAGTATTTCATCAGGAATGGTAGATTGATAATCAAAAGATTGGACTTGCCGTAGCACCTGAATGGTAGTTAATTCTTCTTGGATTTCCATAGGATATTACCTTCGTCACTGATTGATTGCTCCCACATTTCTTCAAAAATATCAGCGATAATCTGCCCGTCCTCAACCTCTTGAATAATGTGGTGGCTCTTTCCCAGGCTATTAACTGATGTTCCCAGTGACCAGGCTCTCACAGGCTCATCTTTTGCTTGTGGAAAAATAATAAAACGGTCATGAAAATTTCCAACCCTAGCCTTGACAAAAGTCAAATTTAGCCAGCCAGCTTGAAGGATTGCCTGGTTAATTTTTGCTCTGCAAGGTGATTCCTTATTTATCTTTAGAGCTTCGTTGCTAGTTAGCGCTTTGATTGGCACATTGGCATATGGACTGAAAAATACTGTTTCAAGTAAATCTTGTACCCACAAATAGGGATCCCAAAGATAAATGCCATTTTGACTATATGCCTTAATTAATTTTCTGATGAAATCCAAGGCTTCTTGGCGCATATCCTGTTTAAATTGTCTCAGTTTTAAAGAGTCATGCAGCTCTTGTCTTTCTGTTTTGAGTAGTCTATTTCTAACCCAATCTCTATGATCCTTGATATTTTTGCCAATTTGACTTTGTGATGCCCGGGTGGAAATATTAATTTTTTGTTCTGTTCCGTCAGGTAATCTGAATATTCGTTGGTCATGCTCCTGCATATATATAAAAAGATTAATGGACTCCATTATGGGTGGTATTTCTCCTCCGGCACAAATTATCTGGTTGTCTTCATCCCAAATTGCATAATACCCTCTCCCGTTAATTTGCTGAAAGGGGATGATATTTCTTCCTTTGGCTAATGGAATTTTCTGAAAATCAATCATGCTTCCATGTTGTTCCCTCCAGAAAATTCCTGATAATTTCACCTCTTCCGAGATATGTGGGCTAACTGCCAAATTCGATAACAGTTGATGACTGTTTGGGTCCCTTCTTTCTGTTATAAATGCCACGGCAGAGCAAGGAATTTGTAAGATTATATTGCCTAACCTGTCGGAGTGACTGCCAATCTTAATAGGCAAATATTCTTGCAGCTTTTTAGAAAGTTCATCTAAGGATTTGAGATTTTCTATCAGTGAAGCAACATGCTCTTTGCTTTCATCAAACCATTCAAAAAGATGCGATCCTCCAAAAAAGTTATTCTTGAGCAAGCCCAGAAATTCATTTTTACCTTGCTCTAAAGCTGGTGCATGAACTGCGGGAATGCATTTTAGCCGGCCGTAAACAAGATTATTTTTGTTGTCTTTGTCCGTAATCTTGGTATTTAGATTGGAAATTCTATTGAAAAAATCTTCTATGGAAATGATTCTTTTAAAAACGCCAAACTTCAGAGACTTGTCGGTTTTTAATTGAACAAGCTTTGGTGTAATTTTTTCTTCGTTTATTAAACGCAAATCTGTTTCATGGGCAATTGCTAGTGTGAAAATATTGAAAGCCGGATTCTTGCTCCTTGTGCCAATCACTTCAAAAAGTTCGACGCATCTAAAATTGCCAATGGATGGTGTTGCTAATATTTTCTTTATTGATTCAACAGTCATCTAATTTCTCCGTGTAATATATCCACAATGAGTCTCTCTTAATCGTCTTTCCCACTATTCAAATCTTAATTCCATATAGGCTGAATAGGTTGTAAATTTGATCGTTACTGCTTTTGTGCCATTCCATTGCATCTGAAAGCTCCCTGGAAATAACCCCGACTTTAGCGCACACTTTTCTGTCATTATCGATATTTTGATTGTCGCCTCGGAGGCATAAAATTATCCTATACATTTAACAAGCCTTAAGGTGCCACGCACCACGGCGCTTGCTGATGCACCAGCCCATGCTCCAGACTCCACAGGGCCGTCAATATCAACGCCAGTCTTGCCAGCCGCATGCTCCAGGGGCCGCGTCCATTCACGCTCAAGCGCAGCAAAAACCACAGCCCCTTGCTACGCGTCATCCGTCAGCGCCTGCCCAATGACCGCGCAGGCGGCTCAGCCCACGGCTATGCGCAGCTCGCCCGTCAGGCCCAGCAGCAAGGCGTTGATCAGCATGGCGGTTTGCATGCGGCTTTCGGAATCGCTTCACGGTTTTTCAGTGGGTGCAAGAACGCGGTCTCGGGCGGTTTGTGGCACAGCAACTCCTTGATGAACAGTAAGAAAGTCATGAGGGTCTCTATCTGCGCCGTCTTCAGTTTGTGTGCGGTTTGTTTGCTCCTTGCGGCCAGGCTTGCAACAGGCTTTGAAAGACCTGCCGCGAACCGCCGCCAAACCCGCCGCCAAATGAAAATGATTCGCCGTTTTCTGCAAGCGCCGGGCCGTGCGCGTGCGCAGACTTTTCCTTTGTTGCAGCTGGATTCAATGGAGGAGAAACACCATGCACGCACCTGCCATTCAGGGCCGGTTTTTGCTTTTGTCTTGCGCGGCGGCGCTGGCCTGGCCTGCTGCGTCTGCTGCGGATGCGGCGGCGCCAGCGGGCGGGGCCGCGTCTGACAGGCATGCCACGCTGGATGCCGTCATCGTGCGCGAGCGCCCGGGCGGCGCTGAATACGACGACGGCCCCAATGGCCGCCTGCCCCGGCAGGCCGCCAGCGCCACCAAAACGCGCACGCCTTTGCTGGAGACGCCCCAGTCCGTTTCCGTGCTCACGCAGGCCGATTTGCAGGCCAGCGGCGCGGTCACGCTGGGGCAGGCGCTGGCCTACAGCCCGGGCCTGCACGCCATGCCTGGCGGCGGCAACGATTCCAGCCGCTATGACTTTTTCAGCTTGCGCGGGCAAACCTACAACGGCGCGCTGTTTCTGGATGGCATGCGCGCTTCGTTCGGCGTGGGCAATTTGAGCCTGCCGCAGTTCGATCCCTGGCTGCTGGAGCGCGTGGAAGTGCTGCGCGGCCCTGGCTCCATGCTCTACGGGCAGAGCCTGCCGGGCGGGCTGGTCAATGCCTTGTCCAAACGCCCGCAGGCGAAGGCGCACCGGCAGGCCAGCGTGACGCTGGGCAACTGGCAGCGGCGCGAGCTGCGGCTGGATGCGGGCGGCGCGGCAGGAGACGGCAGCGGGCGCTTCACCTGGCGGCTGGCCGCGCTGGGGCGGGCGCAGAACAACCAGATCGATCACGTGTCATCGCGCCGCCTGGCGCTGGCGCCTTCGCTGCGCTGGCAAATCGGGCCGCAAACGGCGCTGACGCTGCTGGCCAGCTACCAGAGAGACCCGCGCGGCGGCTACTACGGCGGCCTGCCCGCGCAAGGCGTGCTGTCACCCTTGCCGGATGGCGGTTACGTGCCGCGCCGCTTTTTTGTGGGCGATCCGGCTTTCAGCCACTTCAGCCGCACGCAAACCACGCTGGGTTACGACTTCGAGCACGCGCTGGGCGCGGGCTGGACGCTGCGGCACGCGCTGCGCCGCATCGCCTCGCAAGCGGCCGTGCAGGGGCTGGCCGCCGCCGCTCTTGTGCCGCCCGACACGCTGGCGCGCACGGCTTTGCATGCCGGCTCGCGCACGCAGGCGCTGATGACCGACACCGCCATCGAAGGCCAGGCGCGCACCGGCCCCGTGGCGCACCGCCTGCTGTTGGGGCTGGATCACATGCAAAGCCGCCTGACGCAGCAAATGGGCTTCAGCTTTGCGGGCGTGCCGCCCATTCGCATCCGCAACCCTGTGTACGGGCTGGCCGTGGCCGCGCCCGCATCGCCCGCCACGGCCCATTTGTGGGCCGAAACGCTGGATCACGCCCGCCAGACGGGCTTTTATGTGCAAGACCAAATGCGCCACGGCCCTTTCGCCCTCACCCTGGGCGGGCGCTACGACACGGCCCGCACCCGCAGCCAGCGCGCCAGCCAGCTCATGGGGCGGGCCGCCAGCGCCGCGATTGGCCAGCAAGACGATGCCTTCACGGGCCGCGCCGCGCTTTCGTGGCACATGACGCCGCAGTGGGTGGCCTACGCCAGCCATGCCACATCTTTTTTGCCGCAGGCGGGGCTGATGGCCGACGGCCAGGGCTACCGCCCCTTGCGCGCGCGCCAGTGGGAAGCGGGGCTGAAATACGCCTCTGAAGACGGGCGGCTGCAACTGGCCGCCGCCGCTTTCAGCATGCAGCAGAAAAACGCCCTCACGCCAGATGCCGACCCCACGCACATGTGCATGAGCGCCACCGGCCCCGGCCCGTGCATGACGCAGTCGGGCCGGCAGCGCACGCGCGGGCTGGAGCTGGAAGGGCGCGCCGCGCTGGCGCAAGCCACGCATATCCATGCCAGCCTGACCTGGCTGGCGCCCCAAATCACCGCCAGCAACGGCGCTGATCTGGGCAAGCGCCCCGTCAATATTCCGCGCGCCACGGCTGCGCTGTGGGCCGAGCGCGCCTTCACGCCCCGGCTGCGGCTGGGCCTGGGCGTGCGCCACACCGGCAGCGCATGGGCCGACGCGGCCAACACCTTGCGCGTGCCCGGCCACACCCTGCTGGACGCCGCTGCGCACTACGCCATCAGCCCGCACCTGACGCTTTCCGTGCGCGCCGCCAACCTGGCCAACCGCCGCTTTGCCGCCTGCTCCAGCGCCAGCTACTGCAACTGGGGCCAGGCCCGCGCCATCAGCGCCGAACTCGACTATCAATGGTGAACCGCATGAACCCGAATCCGGATGCCAGCATGAACGCGCAAGCGCCTGAACAGCCCGGCTTTCCCGCGCCGGGCGTGGACGGCTTTCAGGCCGACTTTTCCCTGTGGCCCGTGCTGCTGGCGCGCCTGCCTGGGCGCCAGCCGGGGCAGCCGGGGCTGGAGCGCGCCCGCCAGTGGCTGGGCACGCTGGAAGCCGCCCTGCAACGCCAGCAGCCCTTTGCCGTGGTGTGCGACATGAACGCCTACATCAGCCACAAAGGCGAATCGCCCGAAGAAAAGAAAGCCGCCGCGCTCTGGATGAAAAGCCACCTGGCGGCCTTTCACCAGTATTGCCGGGGCAACGTTTACGTGATTGGCGACGATGCCGCCCGCGCCGCCTTGCTGGCATCAGGCCGCCAGCAGGCCGGCGCCAGCCCCGTGCGCGTTGCCGCCGCCGCCACCTTGCCCGAAGCCGTGGCGCTGGCCCGCCAGATGCTGGCGTAAGGCCTGTGGGGGCATCGGGAAAGCTTGTTTTCAGCTCTCGAATCCATAGCGTGATGTCCTAGTGGAATGGGCGCTGGCGCCGTTTTGGCACCCTATAAATCAGCTCCTGTTTTTGATGGCCTGGCAGACGAACCAGAGGGTGACAGCTTCAAAGCGGACATGCTTCGCTGGCTTGCTTGGACATCCTTCAAAGAGCCTGCCAGGCAGCGGGCAACGTTCGGCGGGGCCTTGGGTTCGCGCTTTGCCCGTTTTTCAATGAATGTGAAAAGGAAATGGGGAAATGGCGGAAATGGCGCGCCGCATCTTCCTGCAAGCCTTGCCGCACATGCCGCACAAGGCGGGCGGATTGGATGCCCTTAATGGCCATCGCTGCGCTTGAACCGGGCTGCCCGCAAGCCGAAGCAGCCATCCAGCCCTGCGTTGGGCGGAAGCATCCGCCGTTCGCGCATTTGTTATTTGCGCCGCTCTTCCACGGCAATGCCGTGGTCGTGTAGCCAGGCGCGCACTTTTTTCTCTACTTCAGGGTCGCGCGGCCCTGTGAAGAAATAGCGCTGGAAGGTATTGCCAGCCGCGTTGACTGCGCGCGGATCCACTCCCAGCTCCAGCAGACGCGGAATATCGGCAAAGCTGCCAATCATTGCGGCATGGTGGAGTAGCGTGCGGCCATCCTTCGTGCGTGCATGTACATCGGCTTTTGCATCTAGCAGCAGTTGCACGTTGGCCTGAGTGCTCGGCCCCAAAGCCGGGAACAGGAGTGTTTCGCCCAATCGGTTTTTTACTTCGGTGGGGAATCCTCGCTCTAGTAGCGCGGCCAGCCAGCGGCTGTCAGCCAGCTTGGCGGCCAGGTGCATGGAGGTGTCACGCGCGTCGCCCAGCCAGGTGGGGTCTGCTCCCAGCTCCAGCAGGCTGTCAAAGGCGCGGCGGTTGCCTTCCACCATGGCAACGTCCAGCGGCGTCATTTTCCTGGCATTGCGGCTGTTGAGGCTCGCACCTTCGGCCAGCAGCTGGCGTGCTTGTGTCAAATCACCTTTGGCTGCCGCCTGATATAGCGCTGCATCCTTTTGGGTCGCGAATTTTTCATTGCTCATATCTGAACCTTGCTGACCGCAGGCCGAGGCAGCCATAAAGGCCAGCGTGGACAGAAGCATCCATCGTCTGCGCATCATGTTACGTAGGAAATAAAGGGAGAAAGCCATGGTAGCGGTTAAAAGAAAAGCGCCTGCGCGGGCTGCCAGGCGTCTTCTTTCTAATCAAATCTCAGAACCTGTTCAGCGTCTGGTTGTGAGAGGCGAAAAAGCGGCTCGGGAGGAGCTGCCAGGCGCAAACCACAAACGGGCTTTGTGTTTCCACGAGGATTTACAACGCAACAGGGCGCCCGAGGCCGCTTCGCATCAACGGATAAATCGTGAACGGGTTCTCAGACCTGGCTTATCAAAACCAGCCTGCAATCGTTTTGCCGATACCGGCAATGGCATTGCCCACCTTTTGCACGCCATGGCTGATGGCGCTGCCGATCTTCTGTGCGCCTTGTGTCACCTTGTCACCCAGCCATTGCGCGCCCTGAGCCAGCTTGCCACTGGCCCATTTCACACCGTCGGCGGCCTTGCCAGCGACCCATTTGATGCCATCGCCCGCCTTGTCAATCAGTACGGCAGCCTTGCGGCTTACGCCGTCAATCAATGCATTGGCACGCTCGCCCACTGATTCAACGAATGAGGCTGCTTGGCCGAACGGCTTTTCAAGGCCGAGTGCTTTGCCTGTATCGCGCAGCACGTTGCCAAAAAACGAGGCTCCTTCGCGGACTGCATCGCCCACAAAATCGCCGCCTTCTCTTACAACGCCAGCGCCTGCATCTAGAAAGCCATCGGCCACTTCACCCGTTGCCTGGATGCCTCCAGACAGCACACGCCCCTTGGCGATTTCATTTTGGAAGATGGCGCTGACGGCCTGGCTCCTCTCATTAAATATCTTGCCCGCATTGAAACCGGCTTCAAAAGCATTACTCCCTACTGATCCCAGCAGGTTGAATCCGGCTTCTCCGAAATGCTCTGCTGCAGAAAGAGGAAACGGCTTGCCTGCTGGATGATAAGGCGGGTTTTCTCGTATGGCTTCAACATAAGCCTGACTATCGCCTTTGCCTCCATGCAATTCCACGGAATTCAACACAGGGATTTTGGAAGCTCCTTTTGGGGCTGCCAGGCGCCACTCATGTCCTACGGCATCAGGTGCGACCATCAATCCTTGCTGAATTCCCGTCAGCAATTCGCCTTCTATGTTGTAGCGGCGAATCTGGCCGTTGTTGGCCAATTCCTCACGAAGGGCATTGGGAGTCTTGCTCGGATCAAGACTGCGCAAGGTGTTGTCGCTCAATCCAGCCGCATTGAAAGTCACGCCAGGCGCGCCTGTTGCCACCATGGCGGCTGATGCCAAACCTCCACCCAGAGAATGCCCCGTGAAAATTACGTTGCCTTCGCCAAAAGCGTCAATGGCGGTCCACGCCAGAAGTCTCGCCTGTTCATATTGTTTGGTTTCCAAGTTTGAGGCTTGACCAAAATTGGCTTTACTGTCCCAGCCTGGACCTTTTTCGCCAAACCAATTATCCGTGCCACGAAATGCAACGACATACTGCCCTTTGTCATTCTGATAGATGGCGGCATCAAAACCACTCTGCTCATCACGCAGCATGTTAGGCGTAAGGTTAGAAATGTAAACATTATTGTTATTGCCATCCACAAAATGATCACCTGCTGGACGCAGGCGCTGCCACCCAGCATTTCTCAACTCCCTTTCGGATTGCGTATGAGTCAGCTTCGTTTTTTCTGATTCGTACGCATCATTGGCCATCATGGATAGTTGTAAATCCAGATCTTTTTGTGGCGCTATGCCCCTGGCGCTGTCGGCAAATGTGCCGTCGCCTATCGGATAGCCCCGGCTGTGGTCCACTTTGGCGGAAGCTGCCTGGGCGGGGCTGCAAAAATGCGCTTGGGAACAGGAATGGCCAGGGCCGTATGCGCCTACTCTCATGGTTTGAACTCCGTTGAACGTGTTGGAACAGCATGCATCGTAAAAACACGCTCAGTTCTTGTCTAGCTAGGATGGTTCCTAGCTGGTAAGCACCCTAGCTAGGGTATCTACTGGATGGCTGTGCTCTGTCCCTGCATGTGCCGATCAAAAAAACCGGGAGTGCCAACCTGAACCTGCTCTTCGAGTTGGCTATTTTTCGTAGTGAACGGGATGCGATAGCAGCAATTCGAAAAGCACTCAACCCTCACCCCGTGCTAGGGCCTGTTGAGAATTACCGAGATTGAATCACAGCCGAAGCCAGATAGATCACCGCCTTGAAGCTGGCGTCGATCGGGCCTTTGCGAGATCACGATTTGCACGCCTTGTGCTTGCAATCGCTCTATCAGCCATTGAACATCAAACGCCTTGTCCGCCAGCAGCGCCTCAAACTTTTGGTTCCGGATCATCTCTTCGACTCCTTTGCTGTCATGCTGCTGGCCTGGCATCAGAGCGAACTTGAGCAGATTGCCCAGCGCATCGCACAGGGCCAGTATCCTGGTGCTCACGCCCCCACGCGAGTGCCCTATGGCCTGGCTTTGAGTCCCGCGCCCTGGCCGTGACGGTGCACTTTCACGATCGTGGCATCGACCATGGCGTATTCCATATCCGGCTGGCCGCTGACAGCATCAAAGCGTTTTTGCCAGATACCGGCCTTGCCCCCGTCGCGAAAGCGTTTGAAAACGGTGTTCCATTTGCCGAATTCTTCAGGCAAATCGCGCCAGGGGCTGCCTGTGCGTACGATCCACAGCACGGCCTCTACAAACAAACGGTTGTCCGTGCCTCTTGGCCCTGCATCGCCAAGCTTGCCCAGGCAGTGCGAGGCCATCAGTGCCCACTGCTTGTCGCTCAATACTCTTCTTTCCATGGCGGGATTGCAGCATAAGAGGGGATTCTCAACAGGCCCTAGTGCCCGTGTAGCTGCCATCCACAAAAGGGGGGCCTTGAGACACGCAAAGCGCAAGAGCAGCCTCACCAGTGACGCCTTGGCACCTGCACGGTCCTGAATGCCAGCCGAGTGCACCACCATGGCCAGCAGCAGCTCCATCATGTTTACAGCTATGTGGCGCTTGTGCCCTTTGATTCTTTTGTCTGCGCCACATTCGAGCTGCCCCTTTTGAGACGGCCTTTCAGAGCCTGTCGCGCGAGACGATGAGGATGGTGCCGTCTTTTTGCTGCCGGATGAAGTTGCTTTCTTCCAGGCCCCGGATCACGCGGCTGACCATCTCGCGCGAGGCGCCCACCATGCGGGCCAGGTCCTGGCGCGATATCTTTTCCTGCACGACCAGCTCGCCGTGCCCCTGGTCCACGGCGAAGTCCAGCAAGGCATGGGCCACGCGGCCATATACGTCCATCAGCGCCAGCGATCCGATCTGGCGGTCTGCCTGCCGCAGCCGCTGCACCAGCCCGTACATGATGGCGTAGGCAATGGATGAGCCATCGGGCAGGCACTGCATGAATGCGTCGCGGCTGAGCGTGAGCGTGTCGGTCTGTATGTCAGCCCGCACGGTGGCCGAGTGCGGGGCGTTGTCGATCATGCTCATTTCGCCAATGTGGTCGCCCGGATGCAGCGAGGCCAGAATGACCTCGCGATTGCCACGGGTCATGATCACGCGGGCGCGGCCATTCAGCAAAATGAACAGCGTGTCTGTTCTTTGCCCCTGTTCGACGATGGTTTGCCCGCGTTTGAAACGGCGCTTGACCACCGCCTCTGCCACTTGCGCGGCCTGCTCGTCTGACAACGTCGAAAACAAAGGGACCCGGCGAACCAAATCCAGATTGGAGAGCATGGACATGACTTCAATTCCTTGATTTTTTTGATGAACCCCTCTGGCGGGCTGGCGAATGGCGGCCAGGCAACCTTTTGGAACCTGTTCAAAGTCTGTCCGCGGGCGCGAAAAGCGCGGGGCCTCGGGCGCTCTTGGGCTTCGCAAATCCTCGCCGGGATGTCACGCCCGCCTGCGCCTTGCAGCCCATTCCGAACCGCACTTGCCTCTTGCGACCGGATTTCGAACCAGTTCTTAAAATCCGCCTATTCCCGCAAATGTTTCGATTGACGGGTTTTTGCTACTATTTTTGCACATCCTTTTTGCACTCCGGTGCGTGAAACCACCTGCCGCCATCTCCATGAAAACCCGACACATCCGCCTTCTCATTCTTGGCTCCGGCCCTGCCGGCTATACCGCCGCCATCTATGCCGCCCGCGCCAATCTTCAGCCCGTGCTCATCACCGGCATGGCCCAGGGCGGGCAGCTCATGAACACCACTGAAGTGGACAACTGGCCCGCTGATGTGGCCGGCGTGCAGGGGCCTGATTTGATGCAGCGCCTGCAAGCGCATGCCGAGCGCTTTCGCACCGAACTGGTGATGGACCACATCCACACGGCCGATTTGTCTGCCCGGCCTTTCACCCTGACGGGCGACAACGCGGTTTACACGTGCGACGCCCTCATCATCGCCACCGGCGCCACGGCCAAATACCTGGGCCTGCCTTCTGAAGAGGCCTACATGGGGCGCGGCGTGAGCGCCTGCGCCACTTGCGACGGCTTTTTCTATCGCGGCAAACCCGTCTGCGTGATTGGCGGCGGCAACACCGCAGTGGAAGAAGCGCTGTATCTCAGCAACATCGCCAGCAAGGTCTATCTGGTGCATCGCAGAGACAGCTTTCGCGCCGAACCCATCATGGTGGATCACCTTCATGAAAAAGTGCGCGAAGGAAAAATCGAGCTGAAGCTCAACGCCGCCCTGGACGAAGTGCTGGGCGACGCGATGGGCGTAACGGGCGTGCGCCTGAAAGACACGGCCAGCGGCCAGACGCAGGAGCTGGCCGTGCATGGCTGCTTCATCGCCATTGGCCACGCGCCCAACACCGGCATCTTCCAGGGGCAGCTCGAGCTGGAAAACGGCTACATCGTCACCCAGGGCGGACGCCATGGCTTTGCCACGCAAACCAGCGTGCCCGGCGTCTTCGCCGCAGGCGATGTGCAGGACTTCATCTATCGCCAGGCCATTACCAGCGCTGGCACGGGCTGCATGGCGGCGCTGGACGCCCAGCGCTTTCTGGAGCAGCAGGACTGAGAGCTGCTGGCGAATGGCGTGGATGCGCCGCTATAATCCGACGCTTTGCCAAATCAACCCAAGGCAAAAAAGAAGGGATACCGCCACCCTTTCCTGGCGAGGTCAAGCACGGGGCGAGTTGCAGCCAGTCAGCGGCTGGGAGTTGCGCGGCGTCCAGCCCCGGCTGTTATTAAAACGGAGCAATCCAATATGGCACGCAAGTGCGAAGTCACGGGCAAGAAGCCCATGGTTGGCAACAACGTTTCCCATGCCAACAACAAAACCAAGCGCCGGTTCCTGCCGAACCTGCAATACCGCCGTTTCTGGGTTGAAAGCGAAAACCGCTGGGTGCGCCTTCGTGTCACCAGCGCTGCGCTGCGCCTGATTGACAAAAAAGGCATTGACGCCGTGCTCGCTGACATGCGCGCTCGCGGCCAGGCCTGATCCCGTTTTCTGAACAAACAAAGGAAATATCATGGCTTCCAAAGGCGGACGCGAAAAAATCAAGCTGGAATCCACGGCTGGCACCGGCCACTTCTACACCACCAGCAAGAACAAGAAAACCATGCCGGAGAAAATGTCGATCACCAAGTTCGACCCCAAGGCCCGCAAGCATGTGGAATACAAGGAAGTGAAGCTTAAATAAGCGTGTTTCTTCACCGGGAAGGAGGTGTGGCAGAGTGGTCGATTGCACCGGTCTTGAAAACCGGCAACGGGCAACCGTTCGTGAGTTCGAATCTCACCGCCTCCGCCAGCCCAATAAAAAAGCAGCCTTCACGGCTGCTTTTTTATTGGGCTGCTTTTGCCTGGCGCCTTTGAAATTCAGGCGGGCAGGCAAATGGCGCTTGTCCAATTGAGTTGCCCGCCATAAACCAGCCCAGCCCGCCACCCGCACCGGGTCTGGATGGCAAGCTTTCGGGTTTTTCATTGGACGGCCCAAGAAAAAAAGCCAACCAGAAATGGTTGGCTTTTTGATATGTGGTGGAGAGGAGGAGGATCGAACTCCCGACCTCCGCATTGCGAACGCGGCGCTCTCCCAGCTGAGCTACCCCCCCATGCATTGCAGGGCGCGATTATATGCGCATTGATGCGTTCGTGCAATAAGGGAAGCCGAGCTATGCAAGGAGAGCATTGGCGTGCAAAATACAGCTCAGGAGGCTGTTGTTGACACCATGAAACCTGAAACACAAAGCAATGCATCCGCCCACAAGTGGATTGAAAACGTGACCTTTGACGAACTGCGCGTCGGCCAATCGGCCCAGATGACGCGGCAAGTGTCAGGGCAGGATATTTTGGCTTTCGCCGCCGTATCGGGCGACGTGAATCCGGCGCATTTGGATGTTGCGTATGCCCGTGACACCCTTTTCCATGGCGTGATTGCGCATGGCATGCTGGGCGGGGCGCTTATTTCGGCTGTGCTGGGCACCCAATTGCCTGGGCCTGGAACGATTTACCTGGAGCAAAGCTTGCAATTCATGCGCCCGGTTCACATCGGTGACGAGCTGACGGCCAGCGTCACGGTGGCTTCTTTGGAGGCAGCCAAAAAGCGCGTCACTCTTGATTGTGAGGTAACCAATCAGAAAGGTGAGCGCGTGATCAGTGGCAAAGCGTATGTCATGGCTCCTGTCGCCAAAGTTCGCCAGCCGCGCCCCTCACTGGTTTTGCCGCATATAGAACCGCCCGCCGCGTTCACTGTGGCCTGAGAGATAGATCACTAAGCAGAATTACAGCCGCCTTTCCTTCCGTGAGCTGAATGGCATTCAATGCCATGCTTTATGGAAGGAAGGGCGGCTGTTTTGTTTTTTGAAGCTCATGCAAAATCAGGCGGCTTTTTTAAACAGCTAATCCGGCCAGCTTTTCTTTCAGAAAGTCGATGAACGCCTGCGCCCTGGCGGGCAGCAGTTTGTTGGCGGTGAATGCATAAACCGGCACGGCGCGTGTCTGCCAGCCTGGCAGCAGCGCTTGCAGACGGCCTTGCGCCGCATATGGAGCGGCCAGCGCGTCAGGCAGCGCTGCGATGCCAAAACCGTGCAGCGCCAGGCGCAGGTTCAGTCCCAGGCTGTTGGAAGCAATGCGGCCATTCACGCGGATGCTGCGTGATTGCGGGCTGGGCGTGTTGCCGTCAATCGTTGCGCCATTGGCCGGATCGCCGTCCGCCTGGGCGGCCATTTCATGCGCGTGGCGCAACTCCCACACATCATCAAAACCTGGTGGAAAGCGAAGGCACTGGTGCCGGGCCAGATCGGCAGGCTCCAGCGGCTCGCCATGCCGCGCCACATAGGCAGGCGCGGCATACAGCCCGCCTGAAAACATGACCAGCAGGCGCTGCACCAGCCCTGAATCCGGCTGCTTGCCTGCGCGAATGGCCACGTCAAACCTCTCGCTGATCAGATTGACCTTGCGCGGCGTCACATCAAAAGAGAGCTGAATGAGCGGAAACCGTTCGCAGAACTCCCCAAGATACGGCGCAATGAATTCATGCGCGAAGTCCACAGGCATGGAAAGGCGCAGCAGCCCTTGCGGCTCGCGCAGCAGATGGCCCAGCTGCTCATGCAACAGCCCAGCTTCTCTCACAAGCGCGTCAGCCCGGTTGAAATACAGGCGGCCCGCCTTCGTCAGCTCCACCTTGCGCGTGCTGCGCTTGAGCAGCGGTAAGCCCATGCGCTGCTCCAGCCGGCTGATGCGCGCCGACAGCGTGGACTTGGGCATCTCCAGCGACTGCGCCGCCTGCGTGAAGCTGCCAGCCCGCGCCACGGCCACAAAAAGCGCCATGTCATCCAGTATCAGCATGATTGTTCCGTTGAATGAACAGTGTTTTCCATCTTATTGCGCATTATTTCTGCGAAAGGAAAATATGCTGTCAGTCCCTTCATATATTCGCATAAAAGATTCTGGAATGAACGCATTCGGCGCCCGGAATGCCGTTTTGCTGCTGATTGGCTACCGGGCCGGCGCCATGAGCTGGGCAGGTTCCATTTGACGAAATGAGGAAAATGCGCTGATGTCAATCAGCTAATTGCGGAGTTGAATTCTCCAAACCATTTTCAGGAGAAAACGCATGAAACTGCTTGAATCATTCCGGATGGGGTCATTGATGCTGAAAAACCGCATGGTCATGGCCGCCATGACGCGCAGCCGCGCTGATATTCACGGCGTGGTCGGCACCATGACGGCGGAGTATTATGCCCAGCGCGCCAGCGCGGGCCTGATTTTGTCGGAAGCCATCAATATTTCTGCCGACGCATTGGGCAGCCCGCTCACGCCGGCCTGTTTGAAGAAAAACAGGTCGCCGCCTAGCGCAAAGTCACGCAGGCCGTGCATGAAAAAGGCGGAATTATTTTCGCCCAGCTCTGGCACACTGACTGCGTGGGCCATTCCGTGGATCGCGGCGGCCAATTGCCCGTGGCGCCTTCGGCCGTCAAAATCGAAGGCGCGCAGCATTTCACCTCGCAAGGCATGAAGGAATATGAAACGCCGCGCGAACTGGCGCTGCCGGAAATTCGCCAGATCATTGCCAACTACGCCCAGGCGGCCCAAAATGCCGTGGCCGCCGGATTTGACGGCGTGGAGCTGCATGCCGCCAATGGCTATTTGCCGCAGCAGTTCTTGTCTGATTCCGCCAACCACCGCGCGGATGAATATGGCGGCAGCATCGCCAGCGCGTTTCACGCTGGAAGTCATGCGCGCGCTGATTGCCGCCGTGGGCGGCGGCAAAGTCGGCATCAAAATCAGCCCGTTGCACCCTTACGCGGGCATTGCGTTCGATGATCCCTTGGCAACTTACACTTATTTGATCAACGAGCTGAACCAGCTTGATTTCGCTTTTGTGGAATTGATGAAACGCAGCCCCATGTTCCCGCTGCTGCCGCATTATCCGCAAGGCGATGAGATTGAGATATTCGGCAAACTCGTTTCGCATACACTTGTGGCAGGCACGGCTTATACCCGCGAAAGCGGCGAAGCCGAGCTGCAAAAAGGCATTGCCAGCTTGATCGCCTATGGTTCGCTTTTCCTGGCCAATCCCGATCTGCCGCGCCGTTTTGAGCAAAACGCCGCGCTCAATGCCCCGGACCGTCCCACCCTGTTTGGCGGCGGCGAGCATGGCTATATTGACTATCCATTTCTTCCCGCCTGATCTGCCGGGCGTCAAAAACAAAACCGCCAGTGATACGCAGGCGGTTTTTCATGTGCTTCAGATTTTCAGGAACGGGTTTTTGAAAATGCGGCGCCTGCACTGAATTTATCGCCCGGAAAAGGCTATGCCAGCGCAATGTGTTTGATGGCGGGCGGAAACGCAGGCATTCCGGCGGGCGCGCAGGCCCATGCCTTGCAGGAAGACCCCGGGGCAGGGTTGGCCTAATAAAAAAGGAGCAAATTCAAAGCCATGAAAACGGGCGACTGCGCACGTTCCACTAGGACCTCATGCTATGAATAGAGGAGCTAAATGGGGCCTTCAGCCTGCTTCGCCCACTGGCTGCGTTTTGCGCCATCCCGATTCGCCCTGCGCGTTCTTCAGGTTCTGGGAAAAGGGCGCGCCGGAGGCGGTATATTCGCTATTGGAAAATGAATAGGTGGCGGAAGAGTTCATGTGCGAAAACGGCGGGCACGGCCAGGAAATTTGATGCGGCATGGATGGGTGGAAAGCCGGATTGGAATGAGTGCGCAGGCCGTTTCGCCCAAGGCGAAAATAGCATTTGCAAGCCGCCTTTGTGATTTGAAGCCATGATTTGACGGCGCTGCGCGCATAGCCTTTATCTGCCATTCACGTTGATAATGAAATAACGATGCCAGCGCGCGAGATTTTGACGCTGAAAACCGGAATTTATCCATGACATTGCCCGCCCTGGCCCTGCAAGACGTGCGCAAGCGCTTTGGCGCCAGCGAAATCATCGGCGGCGTGAGCCTGGCGGTGCAGCCGGGCGAGCGCGTGGCGGTGATTGGGCCTAATGGCGCGGGCAAGTCCACGCTGTTTGATCTGATCAGCGGGCGCACGCGCCCTGATGGCGGGCAAATCTGGCTGCACGGGGCGCGCGTGGATGGCAAACGGCCTTTTGAGATCAACCGCATGGGCCTGTCGCGCAGTTTTCAGGTTTCGCGCGTGTTTGGCGGCCTGAGCGTGCAGGACAACCTGCGTTGCGCCGCGCTATGGGCGCTGGGCTACCGCTACAGCCTGCTGCGCTGGCTGGGCCGCTTGCGTGATGTGAACCAGCGCGCCGATGAGCTGCTGGAGTGCACGCGCCTGGCGCACCGCCGCCACGCGCTGGCGGCGCACCTGGCGTATGCGGAGCAGCGGGCGCTGGAAATCGGCATCACGCTGGCCGGCGGCGCGCGCGTGGTGTTGCTGGACGAGCCGACAGCGGGCATGAACGCGGATGAGACGGCGCATTTCATCGGCCTCATCCGCGAGCTGACGGCCGGGCGCACGCTGCTGATGGTGGAGCACGACATGGGCGTGGTTTTCAGCCTGGCAGACCGCATCGCCGTGCTGGCGCAAGGGCGCCTGCTGGCGTTTGACACGCCCGAGGCCGTGCGTGCCGATGCGCGCGTGAAAGCGGTTTACCTGGGCAGCGAAGCGGATGGGCCGGATTCACCGGGTTCGCCGGATTCGCTTCAGGCCGCCGCCCATGCGGGAGAGCGGGCATGACGCTGCTTGTGCGCGACTTGCGCGCCTGCTACGGCAAAAGCGAAGTGCTGCACGGCGTGCGGCTGGAAGTGGCGCCGGGCGAAATCGTGGCGCTGCTGGGGCGCAATGGCGCGGGGCGTTCCACTTGCGCCAAGGCCATCATGGGGCTGCTGCCCGCCAGCGGAAGCGTGAGCTGGCACGGCCAGCCGCTGCTGGGGCGGCCCGCGCATGAAATCGCCCGCCTGGGGCTGGGTTATGTGCCCGAAAGCCGCGATGTCTTTCCGCGCCTGACCGTGCGCCAGAACCTGCTGCTGGGCGAAAAACAGGGCGCGAATCAGGGGGCGAATCAGGGGGCGGCCGGGCGCGCGCCCTGGCGCATGCAAGACATGTTCGAGCTGTTTGCGCCGCTCAAGGCGCGCGAGCGCACCGAAGCGGGCGTGCTCTCCGGCGGCGAGCAGCAAATGCTCACGCTTTGCCGCACGCTCATGGGCAACCCCGATTTGCTGCTGGTGGATGAACCCACGGAAGGGCTGTCGCCCCTGATGGCCCAGCAGGTGGGCCGCTGCCTGCAAATGCTGCAAGCGCGGGGCCTGGGCATCTTGCTCATCGAGCAAAAGCTCTCCATCGCGCTGCGCATTGCCACCCGTGCGCTGGTGATGGGGCAGGGCCGCATCGTCTTTGAAGGCACGCCGCAGGCGCTGCGCGCTGACGAAAAAACCTGGCGCGAGTGGCTTCAGATATGACGGGCGGCGCGCTCGGGCAGGCGGCTGCTTCAGTGCCTGGTCCAACGGCGCGCCTTTTTAGCTTTCACCAGGGCGCCAGTGCCCCGCAAGCAGGTTCCGAGGAGCTGCGCCGCAGAGGCGCTGGTGAAACGGCGGAACGCGCCTGCGCGCGCGGACGCCTGTTTGTTTCGCATTCCGCAAGCGTCAGCATGACGTGGGCATGGCATGGGCATAATGTAACTAGGCGATACTTCGCACTCGTATCAACGCATTGGCACCAACTCACTCTGGGGAAACACCGCATGGCTGCGCTGCTGAAATTCGTGATGGCCACGGCTTGCGCCGTGGCGTGGGGCGCTGTTCCGCTGGCCGCCTGCGCGCAAGAGGCGCTGGAGGTGGTCCAGATCGTGCCGCTCAGCGGCCCCCTGGCGCAGGCGGGCCGCGAAATCAACGCCATGACCCGCGCCACGCTGGACGACTACAACCGGAACGCCAAGGGCGGCGTGCGCATCGAGCTGAAATCGCTGGATGACGGCTACAGCGCCGTCAAGGCCACGCAAGCTGCTTCGTCCGCAGTGTCCAGCGCGCAAGCTTTTTTGTCGTGCTTTGGCTCCCCCAGCTGCCTGGCGCAGCAGCAAATCTGCGCCAAGGCCAAAGTGCCCCTGCTTGGCCCCGTGGCCGGTTCGTCCGCCCTGCGAGGCAAACAGGCCTGGTACACCTACGCCGTGCGCGCCCCGGCCAGCGGCGAGCTGTTGCGGCTGCTGGGCTTCATCAACGCCACCGGCCTCAAAAGCGTGGGCGTGTTCATTCAGGAAGACGGTTTTGGCATCGACTACGCCAGCGAGCTGGACAAGCTGCGCGACCGCTTTCCGGACCTGCGCTTCGTGCCCCGCCGCTTCAACGCCAGCTTGCCGGACTACCGCCGCGCCGCCGAGGAGCTGATGGCCTCCCGCCCCGACGCGCTGCTGCTGCTGGCCGACAGCCAGCAATCGGCCGCCTTGCTGGATGCCTGGCGCGCCAAGGCCGCCCTGCCGCTGGTGCTGAACCTGGCCGCGCAAGCCGACGCCCAGTACGCCGACCGCGTAAAAGGCCACATGGGCATGGCCGCCTTCGTCACCGTCACCCCCAGCCCGTGGGGCAGCCGCCTGCCCGCCCAGCAGGACTACCAGCGCATCGCCAAGGCGGCGGGCCTCAAGCCCTCTTACCTCAGCTTTGAAAGCTACCTGAACGCCCGCCTGCTGATTGAAGCCGTGAAAAACGGGCAGGTGAAAAACAAGACCGACCTCTCGCGCTGGCTGGACGCTGCCGCCAACATTGACCTGGGCACCGGCTACGGCCTGAACTACAAGGGCGAGCGCCAGGGTGCCAGCCACACTGATCTGGCCGTGCTGACGCCGGAAGGCAAATTCCGGCATTGACGCCAGCGGGCGGATTCGCGCCCGCTCAAGGCCCGCTCAAGATCTGCCCGCGCTGGAAAAGCGCGGCAAGCAGGCCGCTGAAGCGCTGAAAACCTGTTCAGAAAGCCTGAGTGGAAAAGAGCCTGCGCCTTGGCAATGTCCGTCAGAAAATACCCAAAACAGGAGCAAATTCAAGGGGTCTTGAATGCCTTTCTGCGCAGTTTCTTCTAGGACCTCATGCTATGAATAGAGGAGCTAAATCAGGCCAGGCTTCGCGTGAGCCTGGCCCTGCGCATGGACTGTTTTTCTGCCCATTTCCCCGCCCATCGCTCCCCGCCAGCGCTCGCGGGCAGGCTGGCCAGAGCGGCGGCTTCGCCCGCCTTGCCACAATCGCCGCATGGCACAGCAAGAAACCCGCACTTTCCGCAAACACTGGCTCTACACCGCCACGGCTCCCGGCGGGCGGCGCGCGCAGGGCGTGGTGCAGGCCAGCGACGCGCGGCAGGCGCTGGAAGTGATCGGGCGCGAATTTCCGCAGCTGGGCAACGTGCGCATCCTGAACATGGCCAGCGACTTGCTGCCGCTGGAAGAAGCGGCGCGGCAGCGCTTTGGCGTGCCGCCCGATGAAGTCACGCCGCAGCAATGGGCAGACCTGGCGGCCAGCCTGGTGGCCGAGATGGAGCAGCAAAGTTTGAGCCTCGCCCAGGGCTTGCGCCAGACGGCGGCGCGGCATCGCCCCCTGCTGCTGGGGCTGGGCGTGGCGCTGGCGCTGGCGCTGTACCGCCAGTGGCCCTGGTGGGTGGCGCTGCTGGCGGCGCTGGGCATGGCGGCGCCGTTTGCCGCCTGCGCGCTGGCGTGGCGTCATGTCTTGCAGCACCGGCAGGGGCTGTGCGCCGCGCTGGCGGGCGACGCGATGGGCTTGCGGGAGAGCCTTCAGGCGCTCACGGATGCGGCGCTGAGGCGGCCGTGGGCGCCCGGCCTGCGTGAAATGGCCTGGGAGCTGGCTTTTTACAGCGCTTGCATGACCGCGCGCTATCAGGGCGTGGCCGCTGCGCGCGCCGAGCTGCTGGCGCACCCTTGCCGCCCGGAGGCTGGGGCCGGCGGGGCCGATGCGGCCAGCCGTCAGCCGCTGGGCATTTTTGAATACCTGCTGCCCGCGCGCGCGGGCGATTTCGCCACGGCCGCCGCCGTGCTGGAGGGCATGCTGGCTGCCGCGCCGGACCGGCCCGAATGGCTGATGGACCTGGCCATCACGCGCGAGCGGCTGGGGCAGTTTGATGAAGCCCGGCGGCTGCTGGCGCGGGTGAATGCGCAAGAGCTGCCCCCTTTCATCGCCATGTACGAGCAGGGCATACGCGGCCTGCTGGCGCTCGATGACGCGCGGCATGCCGACTTCGGCCAGGCCGTGGCGCTGCTGACCGCCGCCTGCCGCACCGCGCTGGAGTGGACGCAGCGCAACCCCGTGTTCTGGTGGTCTGCCATTTCTTTTGCCTGCGAGCTGTCGCTGGCGCTGGCGCGCAATGGCCAGCCGCAGGCCGCGCGCCGGGCGCTGGCCACCGTGCGGCGCCTGGCGCCGCAATGCGTGGATGCGCGCCGGCTGGAAATCATCCGCGCTGAAGTGGAGCCAGCCTTGCCGCCTGCACCTGCCGCCGGAGCCGCCGCATGAGCGCCGCCGTCCAGGCTGGCGTGCAGCTGCGCGCGCGCGACGTGCCCCCCCGCGCCGCCTGGGCGCTGGAGCAGGCGGGCGTGCACCCGCTGCTGGCGCGCCTGCTGGCCGCGCGCGGCGTGCGCCGGGCGGCCGAGCTGGACCCGGCCCTCTCGCGCCTGCTGCCGCCTGTCGGCCCTGAAAGCGGCGGCGGCCTCAAAGGCGCGCCCGAAGCCGCCCGCCTGCTGGCCGACGCCATGGCCGCGCGCAAGCGCATTTGCTTTGTGGCCGATTACGACTGCGACGGCGCCACCGCCTGTGCCGTGGGCGTGCGCGGCCTGCGCATGCTGGGCGCGGCGCACGTGGACTACCTGGCGCCCGACCGCGTGAGCGACGGCTACGGCCTCACGCCCCCCATCGCGCGCCGCGTGGCCGAACGCGGGGCCGACGTGCTGCTCACCGTGGACAACGGCATTGCCAGCGTGGAAGGCGTGCAGGCCGCGCGGGAGCTGGGCCTGCAAGTGCTCGTCACCGACCACCACCTGCCCGGCCCTGCGCTGCCGGCGGCCCATGTCATCGTCAATCCCAACCAGCCCGGCTGCGGCTTTGCCAGCAAAAGCATGGCGGGCGTGGGCGTCATGTTTTACGTGCTGCTGGCCTTGCGCGCCGAGCTGCGCGCGCGCGGCACCTTCACCGCCGCCAGCCAGCCCCGGCTGGACGCGCTGCTGCCCCTCATCGCCCTGGGCACCGTGGCCGATGTGGTACGGCTGGACGAAAACAACCGCCGCCTTGTCGCCCAGGGCCTGCGCCGCATTCGCGCCGGGCACATGCAGCCGGGCCTGGCCGCGCTGTTTGAGGCATCGGGCCGCCCGTGGGCCAAAGCCAGCGCCGCCGATTTCGGCTTTGCCCTGGGGCCGCGCATCAACGCCGCCGGCCGCCTGGCCGACATGACGATTGGCATCGAGCTGCTGCTCACCGACGACGCAGCCCGCGCCCGGGAGCTGGCCGCGCGGCTGGACGCCATCAACCGCGAGCGCCGCGAAATCGAAAACGGCATGCGCGAGCAGGCCCTGCTGCACGTGGAAAACCTGTTTGACGGCGAGGCCGCCCTGCCGGTGGCCCTGAGCGTGCATGACGACAGCTTTCACGAAGGCGTGGTCGGCATCGTCGCCTCGCGCCTGAAAGACAAATGGCGCCGCCCCGCCTTCGTCTTTGCCGCCAGCGGCGCGCCCGGCAAAGAAGGCGAACTCAAGGGATCGGGCCGCTCCATCCCCGGCTTTCACCTGCGCGACGCGCTCGATCTGGTGGCCAAGCGCAGCCCCGGCACGCTGCTCAAATTTGGCGGCCACGCCATGGCGGCGGGCTGCACCATCGCGCGCGGCCAGTTCGACGCCTTTCGCCGCGCCTTCGAGCAAGTGGCCGCCGAAGAGCTGGACGCCGACGCCCTGAGCTGCTGCATGGAAACCGACGGCTCCCTGCCTGCCCAATACCGCTGCCCGGACGTGGCCGAAGCCCTTCAAGCCGAAGTCTGGGGGCAGGGCTTTCCCGCGCCGCTTTTCTGCGACGAAGTGCAAGTCATCAGCCAGCGCCTGGTCGGCGGCGAAAAGCACCTGTCGCTCAAACTGCGCCACGCGGGCGAGGCGGTGGACGCCATCTGGTTCAACCACACCGGCCCCCTGCCCGAGCGCCCGCGCCTGGCCTACCGGCTGGATGTGGACGAATGGCAGGGCCAGCGCCGCGTGCGCTTCATCGTGGAAGCCGCCGAAGGCGAAAGCCTGGAGTAGCCGCGCCCCGCGCGGAGCAGACGGCCTCGTTTCGCGCCCTTATTCGGAGCATGAGGTCCCAGAGACTGTTCTCAAAGAGAGAATTTGCGGCAAACGATCGTCATGTATCCAAGTGACATGACCGGTGAACAGACCGTCGATAGCGCGCACTGCCCAAGGGCTGCCCGCTCTGGAAACAGGTCTACAACACCTCTGCCCGCTGGTGCGGCTGCGTCAGCAGGCGCCAGGCCCAGCGCGGCCATCGTCGACTCCCAATCGGTCAAGACTGTCTCAAATGAGGGCAGCGCGGATACGACGCAGGCAAAAGAGTCAAAGGGCGCAAGCGCCACATAGCCGTAGACACAATGGGGCTGCTGCTGGCCGTGGTGGTGCATTCGGCAGGCATTCAGAACCGAGTGGGTGTCAGGGCTTTGCTGGTGAGGCTGTTCTTGCGCTTTGAGTGTCTCAAGACTGTCTTTGTGGATGGCGGCTACTCGGGCCGTCTGATCAATTGGGCGCTGAGCTTGTTTGGCTGGAACATGCAGGAGATCAAACCAAATTCCGCGCCCACCGGGGCGGGAACCCTTGCGAAACCAGGCGTCTTCACAGTCAAAAGCAAAGCAGAGACAGCATGGATGTCAAAAAAGCGGATGGGTGCAAATGCATTCCGCATGCGCACCCATCCGCTTTTTTGAAGAACCAAGTGTCAGCGCCCGCCCGCCGTACCGGGCGTGCCGCCTTCCGGGCAAGATGCCTGCGTGTACACACCCCAGGCGAGGCGCTCGCCCTTGGCCAGCTGCCTGTCGTTGGCAAACACAGCCACTTCCAGATCACACGCCTGCTTGGCGCTGCGCTGCACGCGCAAATGGCTGACAGGCGTGCCGTCAAGCTGGCAGGCTGGCTGGCCCACCAGCTTCAGCAGATGGCCCGTGCCATCAGCTTGCACTTGCATGGCATGGGCCGCCGCGCCACAGGGTGACCAGATCAGGCTTTGCGTCTGTAAGGTCAGATTGCCTGCTGACTCCAGCGCGCGGCTCACCGGCTCCACTCGCCTTGAAGGGCGGCGGGCAGGCTTTCGGCGGCTGCAGGCGCAGTTTGCACAGGCGCGGCTTGGGGCGGGCTGGCGTTCGCATCTGCCGCCGCCCAGGTTCCCTGCGCCAGCGCTCCCGCCAGCAAGCCCATGACGGCAGGCCACAGCAGGCGGCGCGCTTTCATTTGAAAAGCCCTTCGGGTGCGTGGTGCCGCCCAGCCCAGTCTTCCCAGGCCACATCGCTGGGGCCAACGGCAATGTCAATCAGCTTCCAAGCCTGACCGTCGCGGCGCAGCAGCGCCACGCATAAATCGGACATGGCGCCCGCTTGAGCCGCTTTATGCAGGGCGGTGCCGGCATAGTCAAAGCGCTTGTCTGCGGCATCGCGCAGGCGTGCCTGCATGAAGGCCCAGTCGCCGTCGTAGCGGATGTTTTCTGGCGCCAGCTTCAGCTGCTCCGCATCCAGCTTGAGTGATTGTGCGGCCGCCTGAATGGCGATGGCGGTGATGGCATCGTCATCCGCTTTGTGTACGCTGGGAGCGCCCGCTCCTGCGGCAGGCATGATGGACAAGACCAGCGGCAAGGCCAGCCACTTCACGGGAAATTTCATGTTTTCACTCCGGTTGTTTGAAACGGGGCATTTCAGCATTGCCAACGAATGGCGCTGCAACAGAACGTTGAATGCGCCTTGAGGCGCGCCGCCGCCCTACGAAAAACCCCTGCCCACTGAACCATGGGCAGGGGCCGTTGCGGGCCACGCCAGAAAGCGGCGCGACGCCGCTCTGCTTTGCTGCCGATTAATTCGGCGGCGTCAGGATGGCGGAGAGGTGGTTGTGCCACCAGTTGCTGGTGTCGTAAGTAATGCGCTGGCTGCCATCCGCATTGCGGTTGTTGGAGCCAATCAGCGTGACCTTGCCGTTTTCATTCGACGCTACGATTTCCGTGTGCGAAACGCCATTGCGTTCCATGATGACCACGTCGCCCGGCTTGGCGTTGGCCAGCGACACCGGCTGCCAGCCCTTGCGGCGCAGCGTGACATCCAGCTGGCGCACGGCGTCGGTGTGCTCGCCTGCCGACAGCAGGCCGTTTTTCTGCAATACCGCCGAGACGAAATTGGCGCAGCAGATGTTGTTGGGCACATTGGGATTCATCGGCAGCGCGCCGCTGCGCTTGAGTTCGGAGGCGTTGCGGCCTTCAAAGCTCTTGGCGATGGCTGCCGTGTTGGCGCCTTTCCCGTTGCCTGCTGGCGTGGGCGTGGAAGTGCCTTGCGTGCCTTGCGCACCGCCAGTCCCGCCAGCTCCCCCCGTTCTGCCTGCGCCTCGCGCGCCGGAAGGCAGGTTGATCTTTTGATTGGGATAAATCAGGTCAGGGTTGGCGATTTGCGGATTGGCCGCAATCAGGCTCTTGAGCGAAACGCCATGCGAGCGCGCGATATCCCACAAGGTATCGCCCTTCTTCACGGTATAGGAGCCGCCTGCGGCCTTGGCGGGCTGGCCGCCGCCCGTGCTGGGCGCTGCAGGAGAAGGCTGCTGGCTTTGCGCGCCGCTGGTGCCTGTTGGCTTTTGATTGCCAAACATCTGCGCTTCCTCATTGCGCCGGCGCGTCAGGCCGGGCAGCACGCGCCCGCCACCGTGGTTGTACTTGCCAAATTCGGCTTGCGCTCCGGCGTAATCGCCTGTGTTGAGCTTTTCCAGAATGGTCGATTTCTGGAGCGTGCCCGCGCCACAGTTGAAGGTAAAGCTCACCAGCGCGTCGAACTGGCCTTGTGTCAGCGGCACCTTCACAGCCTTGCGCACGGCGTTCTCAGCCGTGCCCAGGTCCTTGCGCAGCAGCTCGGTCGCCTGTGCTTCGGTAATAGTCTGGCCTTCACGCACATCGCTGCCCGTATGACCGTAGCCGATGGTCAGAATGCCCACAGGATCACGATAAGCCTTGGTGTACAGGCCCTCGTATTTCTTGACCATATCCAGCCCCGCCTGGCTCATGCTCATGCCAGAAGGCTGCGAGCCGCCCGCACCAGAAGCTGCCGCAGTCTGCTGCACGCCTGCGGTCTGGTTTGCCGCGCCGCCGCCAGCAGCGCCTGCACCGCCCGGCAAATTAATGGTGTCGCCAGCAAAAATCAAATCAGGATTGCTGATCTGCGGATTGGCTGCCAAAAGCGCCTGAAGCGAAACGCCATTGCGCGCGGCAATGGCCGAAAGCGTATCGCCCTGCTGGACTGAAACGGAGCCTCCGGCAGCGCCCGTGCGCGCAGCGTTGGCATGGGAAGAAAAATTGACAGCGGTCATGTTGAGTCCTTTCCTTTGACCAGGGTTGCTACCTGTGCCACATATCCCAAAAGGCTGGCAGACGCATTCATTGTCGGCATCTGTATTTGAAAAAGATAGCTGGGGCGATTACCTTGGGAAAAGCATTTATAAAACGTGTCGTCAGGTAACGAGACAATCCTTCCGAATATTTATTTTTTCTGTTTGTCTACATGTACCTGCGATGACAGTCAACATTCTTATTTCGATAATTTCTATTTCGGAAAAATGCATATAGAAACACGAGCCAGGACGCTTGGATAGAACGAATCACCTTTCATTGGAGAAATAGAAAGGTGAATGTAAAATATAATTTATGTGAACGTAAAAGTGCGCTAACGGTAAAAATATTTTTCATGTTATCTGCATCGTGCAATATTGATTTGCAATTTTTCTTGACGGCCTGCAATAAAGACGTTCCATGAAAAGCTGTTTCGGCTCATGCCTGAACCCGTTCGCGGCCCAGCCTCAGGTGCGTAAAAACGGGTCAGGTCGGAATGCGAAGCACAGGTGGTTAGTCGTAGCGTTTTCAACGCGATGTTGCCTTCAAGCTTGAGGCACAAGCGGGAGGTTGTGTTTGTCAGCAGAGTAAGGACGATGGAAGTTGTCGCGCTGCATCCCACGGCGCCAGCTCATCAATGCAGTGGTCTGAAGCGTAATAGCGATACGCATAGGCCCACTGTCTGAATAAAGTCTGGATGAGCCGCCCGGCCATTGCCATGGGTTCTGGGCGTGTAGGGCTTGGTGCGAAAGCGCTTGTGATCCTCAGGCGATGCAGCAGCGCTGGTAAAGCGCCGTGACTGGCAAGCTGTGCCATCGCCAGCTCATCACCGGCTCAACGCATGCCTCCAGGCTTGTCGTAGTGCAGCGCTGCCAGCAGGTGCTGACAGGCGTTCCTGGCCATCTCACGGAAAGCGCCGGGCTGAAGCCCATGGAAACACACGCTTTGTGGATGTCCATTCAGGAAGTTCTGACGTGGATGGTTTGGATTGTTCATGTGTGCCAATGTGGCGGAAGGAAGCGGTCGTGCGGGAAGCGGGGCAGGAATGAAGCAGATTTCGGGCGCGCAGGCCGCCGCGCCTTGCCAAAAGAAGAAAATCCGCGCCCATGACTGAAAACCACTCTGCCAACCCAACGCCCGCCCTGGCTTTTTCAGACCAGAACCTCGTCTGGCTGGACTGCGAAATGAGCGGTCTGGACCCCGAACGCGAGCGCCTGCTGGAAATCGCCATCGTCATCACCGACCCGCAGCTGCAAACCCGCGTGGAAGGCCCCGTGCTGGTCATCCACCAAAGCGACGAGCTGCTGGCCGGCATGGACGCCTGGAACCGGGGCACGCATGGCCGCAGCGGGCTGACAGAAAAAGTCCGCGCCTCCACCCTCACCGAAGGCGAAGCCGAGCAGCAGCTCATCGCCTTCATCTCGCGCTACGTCTCCAAGGGCGTGGCGCCCATGTGCGGCAACACCATCGGGCAAGACAGGCGCTTTCTCGTCAAATACATGCCCCGGCTGGAATCGTTTTTTCACTACCGCAATATTGACGTGAGCACCCTCAAGGAACTGGCCCGCCGCTGGAAGCCCGAGGTTGCAGACGCCTTCCAAAAACGCCAGGCCCACACCGCGCTGGCCGACGTGCACGAATCCATCGACGAGCTGCTGCATTACCGCGAACATTTCATTCGCATTTGAAAACCCGTTCACAGGCGCTTTTTCCGGAAAAGCGCTTTTTTGTTTGAAAGCGGATTCCGGCGGCGTATTTCAGCGCGGATTTGGGCTTTTGTCCTCTTGCGGCCTTTCATTCTTTGCCGGGCCATTCCGCTCCGCAGCCTTCGCGGCCTGGCCCAAAGCATGGTTCCGCCAGGAAGCATCAAAAGCAGGAGCAAATTGAACAGGGCTAAAAACGGTTTCTGCGCACGTTTCACTAGGACATCATGCTCTTTTTTAAGGAGCGGAATCAGCCTTTTTTCCACATGGAAGGTGGAGCCAAATGCAGCCAAGTTTTTCCAAGCTGATGACCGCAATACATGATGTGCAGAGCGCGCTTGTTTCAAGCCACAAAAAAGGCCGTCCAATCAGGTCTCGGACGGCCTTTCTTGCAGGATTTCCAAACGAAATCGAAAAGCTTCCCCGTCGCCCGCTTCGAACGGTTCCAAATCAAAAACTTTCACTTGTTCGCAAATCTTTTTCATGATTATTGGGCATGGTTTTTGAATCAGCGATGGCGGCGCGGGCGGCGGCAAAGGACAGGGCAAAGGCTGTTCAACATCAAAAAAAGGAGCGGATTTCAGCCGGCGTAATGCCGTGATGTCCTGGTGCAGTCAGGAAACCTTGCTATGAATGCAGGAGCGAAAGAATCGCTGGCGAGGCAGGGCAGGGCGCTTTCAGGCTGTTTGCGCGGGTTTCTTGAGCGCGCCCAGCAGCAAGGCGCTCAAGACTGTTCCGGCGGCAATCGCTGCCAGATACAGGCCCAGATGGGTGACGGCATTGGGGATGGGCAGCACGAAGGCGCCGCCGTGGGGCACGCGCAATTCGCACCCGGCGAGCATGGAAACCGCGCCGGTGAGGGCCGAGCCTGTGGCCAGGGCGGGGATGACGCGCAGCGGGTCTTTGGCGGCGAAGGGAATGGCGCCTTCGGTGATGAAGGCCAGGCCCATGACGGCGGCGGCTTTGGCGCCGTCGCGCTCTTCGGCGCTGAAGCGGCTTTTGAACAGCCAGGCGGCCAGGGCGATGGCCAGCGGCGGCGTCATGCCGGCGGCCATGACGGCGGCCATGGGCGAATAGACCTCGCTGGCGATCAGGCCGGTGCCGAAGGTGTAGGCGGCCTTGTTGATGGGGCCGCCCATGTCGATGGCCATCATGCCGCCCAGCAGCAGGCCCAGCAGCAAGGCGCTGCTGCCTTGCAGGCCCTTGAGCCACTGGGTGAGCGCGGCCAGCAGCGCGGCCACGGGCTGGCCGATCACGTAATACATGAGCAAGCCGGTGATGAGCGTGCCCAGCAGCGGGAGGATGAGCACGGGCTTGAGGCCGTCCAGGTTGCGGCCCAGCCGGATTTTTTCGTTCAGCCACTTGACGGCGTAGCCCGCGATGAAGCCGGAGGCCAGGCCGCCCAGAAAGCCCGCGCCGATGCTGTTTGCAATCATCCCGCCGGCCATGCCGGGCGTGATGCCGGGGCGGTCGGCCACGGAGTAGGCGATGTAGCCCGAGAGCACGGGAATCATGAGCGCGAAGGTGGCGCTTTTGCCAATGGAAAACAGCGTCCAGCCCAGCGTGCCCCGGTGCGCGTCGTCATACACGTAAATGCCGCCCAGCGCGAAGCCCAGCGCAATGAGCAGCCCGCCGGTAACCACAAAGGGCAGCATGAAGGACACGCCCGTCATCAGGTGCTTGTAGGCCCCGGTGCGCTCTTTTTTGGCGGCGGGGGCGGCTTCTTTTGGGGCGGATGGGGCCGCGCCGTGCGGTTGCGCTTCGGCCAGCGCCTGGCGGATCAGGCCCTGGCCGTTTTTGATGGCCGCCTTGGTGCCGCTGGCAAAAAGGCGCTTGCCCGCAAAGCGGCTGGCGTCCACTTGCGTGTCGGCGGCGATGATGACCAGATCAGCCGCCGCAATGTCGTCAGGCGAAAGGGTGTTTTGCGCGCCGACCGAGCCTTGCGTTTCCACCTTCATCTGGCAGCCCAGCGCGGCGGCGGCGGCCTTCAGCCCTTCTTCGGCCATGAAGGTGTGGGCAATGCCCGTGGGGCAGGAGGTGACGGCAACGACTTTGAGCGCCTGCCAGTTTTCAGCGCCTGGCCGTTCAGCCTCTTTGGGGCTGCTTGCCCCCGTGGCCCCCGTGGCATCAGCGCGGGCCGCTATCAAACCGGGAGCGCCGGCTGGCGAATCTGCGGGTGAATCGGCGCCTTCTTGCTGCAAGCACTGGCGCAGCACGCCCGCCGCATCGGCCAGTACGGCGGCCAGCGTGGCCACGTGCGTGGCCTTGCCCGCCAGCCGCTGCGCGGGCGCTTCGCCCACGCACAGCACCAGCGGCGCGGCGGCCAGTTCTTCGGGCGCAAGAGGGTCTTGCGCGCCGCTTTCCAGCAGGGTTTCGATGCGCAAGGGCAGCTGCATGGCGCGGGCGGCCTCGCGCAGCGCCTCGCGCGCCAGCAGCGAATGCGTGGCGCGGGCGGGCGTGTTGATGATGACCAGCAGGGAGGAAGGCATGGCTTGCAGCTCCGGCAAGGTGATTACAGGTTGAAATGAGACATCAAATCGCGGCGCAAATCTTCATAGCACGCCGCCAGCCAGGGCACAAAGCCATCGGCCAGCGGGAAGGTGCTGCCATCGCGCATGAACCACACCACCGGCGGCTCCGCCGGGTTGGGCGCGCCATCGAGCTGAAAGGCCAGCCCGTCGCCGCCGTCTTTCCAGAACGGCAGCAGCCCCAGCGCCAGATAGCCGCTGCCCTGCGCCTCGCCCAGCAGGCTTTCCAGACTCAAATGCGGCTCCAAACCGGCATTGGCCCACCGAAAGCCATCGCCCACCGCGCGCATGCGGGCCGCGTATCGGGTTTGAAATTCGACATAGCTTTTCGGGAAAACCACGCCGAATGCTTTTTCCAGCCGATCAAAATCCGCCTGCGTGGGCAGGCCGAAATCGGGGGAAAAATCGCCGCAAAAATCGGGATAGTGGGCTTGAAGGTCGGTGAAGGTCATTTTCTTTGAATGATTAATTCATTTTGTTTGCAGCCATGTTTTCACGCATGGATTCAGGAAGATGAATCATGATGGAATGGCCGACAAGGTAATGGCTTGCAACAAGGCATTGATTTCACTGGCAGGCGGCAAATCCGGCCCCAATCGTTTCAATTTGGCCGTGGCAAAGGCCACGCCATGCCGCAAAGCCTCGCGCCAATCCAGCCCTGCATGCCGCGCGGCGAGCAGGCCGGCCACTTGCGCATCGCCTGCGCCCACGGTGCTCACGGGCTTGACGGGCAAGGGCGCGGCCAGCCAGGCGCCTTCGGGGCTGCTCATGAAAGCGCCTTGCTCGCCCAGGGAGACGACGACGGTTTCCACGCCCTGGGCGTGCAGGCCGCGCGCGGCTTCGCGTAAATCGGTGCAAGTGGGCAGCGGGCGGCCCAGCAGGGTTTCCAGCTCGTGGCGGTTGGGTTTGATGAGGGCCAGCGGCACGCCGCAGGCCAGGGCCTGCTTCAGCGCCGCGCCGCTGGTGTCCAGCGCAATGCGCGCGCCGCGCTCGTGCAAAAGTTTCAGCAGCGGCGCGTAGCCTTCGGTTTGCAGGCCGGGCGGCAGGCTGCCGGCGGCCAGCGCCCACTGGCCGGGTTGTGCGCGCTGGCGCACGTCTTGCAGCAGGGCCTGCCAGGCGGCGGCGGGCACGGCGGGGCCGGGCAGGTTGATGTCGGTGGTGTCGCCCGTGTCGGCCGCCACGATCTTGATGTTGGTGCGCGTGCTGCCGGGCACGCGCTGGCAGGCGTCTGCAATGCCTTTGCGGGCAAACAGCGCCTCGAACGCCGCCGCGTTGTCTTGCCCCAGCAGCCCAAGCGCCACCACGGGCGCGCCCCAGTCGGCCAGGCAGCTGGCCACGTTGATGCCTTTGCCGCCCGCGTTGCGGCGCGCTTGCGTGGCCACGTTCACCGCGCCGGGGCGCAGGCTGGGCAGGCTCACGGTTTCGTCAATGGCAGGGTGGGGCGTGATGGTGAGGATGGGCAGGGGCATGGCGTTTTTCATGGCGTTTCCGGCAAGTCATTCATTTTTGAAGCGCGTGAATTCAAGGATGGATTCGCTCCTGCTTCAATAGCAGGCTCTCCGCGTGGAATGTGCGACATATGGCTTTTTGCAGTGCCTGAATCCGCTCCTTTTTTTGAGGCGATTCCGCCAGCTTTCGGCAGAGGGCGGGCATGGCGGGGCAGGGCTGTTTCATTTCCATGAATCAAACAGCATCAGCGCATTGAATGTGGATGCCTGTATGGGCAGGCCATATACCACGGGTGCAAGCCACAAAAAGCCCAGCAGGCCCGCTGCTGCAAAAAACCATGCCCAGCGCCGCGAAAGGCCCGCGCAGGTGGCCAGCCGGGCGCTCATGACATAACTGACGGCCAGCGCCGGAAAATAGTGGTAAATGAACATGGGCCGGTGAATGAAGAAAAAAGGCGCGAAATTCACCAGATACGCCAGCGCCAGCAAATAATCGCTTTGCGCGGGCGGGGCTGCCGGTTTGCCCATATTCGCGCCGCGCCAGGGCGAGGGCAGCAGGGCGGCCAGAAAATACAGCGCTCCCAAAGCCAGCGGCCACCAAATGGCGATATTGGCCGCCATGTAAATGCGCTCCGGCGGCTGGTTCTGGCTGCTCCACACGAAAATGCCGCGCCAGCCCCACGGCCAGGTGTACCAGGGGCTGGCATAGGGGTGCCCTGAAACCTGGCTGGAATACGAAGCCATGGCGCGGTGCAGCTCCAGCGTGGCATAAGGGGTGAAAAGCCAGTCGCTGCCTGCCGGATTTTCACGCCGCTCTTTCAGCCGCTGCTGCATGGGGGCAGACATATACGCATCGCCCGGCCCCGCCTTGGGCAGCAGCGCAAAATGCAGCGCATATCCGACGCCTTGCACCAGCAATATCACGGCCACAATTGCCAAAAATGCGCCTGTTTTTGTGCGCCATTGCCGCCGTATGTTTTGCCAGATTGACCCAATGGCCGGAAAACCTTCCAGCGCCAGCGCGGCGAGAACCGGCGCGACAAAGCCCAGCCCCGTCCACTTCACGCCGCAGGCCAGCCCCAGCGCCAGCGCGCCCAGCAGCAAATGGCGCTTTTTGCCCTGCCGCCGCCAGGCCGCCATGCCGCACCAGCCCGCCAGGCCGAAAGTCAATAACGGAATATCGTTGAGGATGAAGCGCGATTCCACCATCAGCACGGTGTCAAACGCCGCCAGCCAGCCCGCGCACAAGGCCCAGCGCCGCGCTGCGCCAAAATCCAGCGCCAGCCGCGCCACCAGAAGCGGCAATACCGTGCCGCACAGCGCCGGAAACAAGCGCATCCATAAATAAAACCCGCCCGGATAATGCAGGCCGTGCGGATGAAACGAAAACCCTTGCGGCACGCCCGCCAGCGCGCCCAGCGCCGCGTAAATGAGCTTCATGTGCGGCGGATGAATATCAAAATAATATTCCCCGCTGAAATAATACGAAGCAAAGCGCCCCACCAGGCTTTCGTCAAAAGCCACTTCGGCAGGCTCGGCCAGCCGCCATAAATGCAGCAGGGCGGAAACGGCCAGCAAAAGCAGCCAGGGCCAGCCTTGCCGCCAATGCTGGCGGATGGGCTGCCCTATTTCTGTTTTCAGGCTGAATGGCATTTTTAAAATCTGGCGCGGCCGCTGGGCGAATATGAAACGTGTGTTTTTTTGCGTGCCTTAGCGCTTGACCTGCCTGGGCGCTTGCAGCCTGGCGGCCAGGGCGCGGACGCCGTCGGCGTCGGCGCTGTCAAGGGCCAGCTGGGCCAGCTCGGCCAGCAGGGCGCTGTCGCAGGCGCGCAGGGCGGCCTTTACGGGGGCAATGTCGCGCTGGCTCATGGAGAGTTCGCGCACGCCCAGGCCCGTGAGGATGGCCGCGCCGAGCGGGTCGCCCGCCAGGCCGCCGCACACGCCCACCCAGCAGGGGCGCCCGGCTTGCGTGGCGGCTTGCGCGCCTTGCACGGTGTGCTGAATCATGCGCAGCACGGCGGGGTGCAGGGTGTCGGCTTCGCGGGCCAGCTCGGGGTGCTGGCGGTCGATGGCGAGCACGTATTGCGTGAGGTCGTTGGTGCCGATGGAAAAGAAGTCGGCATGCAGCGCCAGCTGCCCGGCCATGACGGCCGCTGCGGGCACTTCCACCATGATGCCGATGGGCACGGCGGGCGCGTTCAGCTGCTGGCGGATGCGTTCGCATTCGGCGCGCAGCGCGCGCAGCTCGGCCAGGCTGGTGATCATGGGAAACATGATGGAAAGCGGCCCGGTTTTGGCGGCGCGGTAGATGGCGCGCAGCTGCGGCTCCAGCAAATCCGGGCGGCGGAGCATGAGGCGGCTGCCGCGTATGCCCAGGAAGGGGTTTTCTTCGTGCGGCAGGTTGAGGTAGGGCACTTGCTTGTCGCCGCCGATATCGAGCGTGCGGATGATGAGGGGGCGGCCCGCCAGCTCGCGCACCATGCCGCAGTAGGTTTCGCACTGCTCGTCTTCGCCGGGGGCGCTGTCGCGCTCCAGATAGAGAAATTCGGTGCGCATCAGGCCCACGCCTTCGGCGCCAGCGGCCAGCGCGGCGGGCACTTGTTCGGGGCGATTGACGTTGGCGGCCACTTCCACGCGCACGCCGTCTTGCGTGGCGGCCGCCTGCAGGGCCAACCGGGCGATTTCGCGGGCGCGCGCCTGCTGCGCGTCGCGCCACTGGCGGGCGCTTTGCAAATCGGCCTCATCCAGCCCCCAATACAGGCGCGCGCCGTCGCCGTCCAGCACCACAGTTTGGCCGTCGGGCACATCGAGCAGGGCGCCGCCAGCGGCCACCACGGCGGGCAGGCCCAGCGTGCGGGCGATGATGGCGGTGTGCGAGGAAGGGCCGCCCTGCGCGGTGCACAGGCCCGCCACCTGGCGCAAATCGAGCGCGGCGGTGTCTGACGGGGTGAGGTCGGCAGCGGCGATGACGAGGTTTTCGCCGCCCTGCATCTGCCCGCCCTGCTCCTGCCCGCCGGGCACATCCAGCTCGGGCGCGAGCTTGTGCAGCACGCGCAGGCCCGCATCGCGCAAATCGGCCGCGCGCGCGGCCAGCAGCGGGTTGCCCACGCTGGCCAGCTGGCCAGCGGCGGCTTGCACGGCTTCGTGCCAGCTCCAGGCCGCGCCGTGGCCTTGCGCCATGCGCTGGCAGGCCTGGGCGATCAGACCGGTGTCGCCCAGCAGCTCGGCCTGCGCGCGGAAGATGCCGCCTTCGGCCTTGCCAATGCGCGCGGCGGTGTCTTGCGCCAGTTGCAGCAGCTCGGCGCGGGTGGCGGCCAGGGCTTCGTCCAGCGCGTCAGCGCCTTCGGCCAGCGGGGCCGGGCGGTCGGGCACGGCGATGTCGGCGGCGCGGCGCACGCGCAGCGTGCCAATGGCCAGGCCCGGGCTGGCGCTGATGCCTTGCAGCGACGGCGGCCGGCCCGCAGGCTGCCAGGCGCTGCGGCTGGCCGCTTGCGCCTTGGCCTGGCGGGCTTTTTCGGCCTCGGCCTCTTCGGCGGCGGTCAGCCGGTTCATCACGCCTTGCAGCGCGGCCAGGGCGGCGGCGGCATCGTCGCCTTGCGCGGAAACGTGAAGGGTCTGCCCGTGGGCGATGCCCAGTTGCAGCAGGGCCATGAGGTTTTTGGCATCGCCCGCCTCCTGCCCGTTTCGCACGCGCACGCTGGCGGCAAAGCGCCGGGCCGTTTCCACCCACTGCTGGGCGGGGCGCGCGTGCAGGCCGTTGGGATAGGGCATGCGCCAGTCAAAGCCTTGCGCGTAGTCGATGGCCGGGGCTTGGGCAGCGGCGTCAGGTGCAGCAGGCAGCTCCAGCGCGCGCAGGATGTCGCCCGCATCCGCCGTGCAGGCCAGCTTTTGCAGCGTGGCCTCGTCTTGCAGCAGGCGCGTCAGGCGCCGCAGCAGCGCCAGGTGCTCGTCAGACTGTGCGGCAATGGCGAAGATGAGCGTGGCGCGCTGCCCCGCGTTCCACTCCACGCCGCCGGGCACTTGCAGCACGGCGATGCCGGTGCGCTCAATCAGGTGCCGGTCGGCAATCTGCCCGTGCGGAATGGCCACGCCGCTGCCCAGATAGGTGTTGGCCGTCTGCTCGCGCGCCAGCAGGCTTTGCACATAGGCTGGGGCGATGCAGCCGGCGGCCACCAGCAACTGCCCCGCCTGCCGGATGGCGGCGGTCTTGTCGGCGGGCGCGGCGCCCAGTTGAACCAGTTCGGGGCGGATGAGGGCTTCGGGCATGGCGTTTTTCCTGAATGTGCTTCTGAATCTGAAGTTCTTCTGAGCGGCGCGTGTGATGGCCGCGCAGTCTAGCCGCAGGGCAGGGCGCCGGAGATATCAAAAAAAGGAGCGAATTCAGGTATATCTAAATGCCTTCCTGCGCAGTTTCCACTAGGACATCATGCTATGGATAGAGGGGCGAAACAGAGGGCGGAATGGCGCGCTCCGCTTTTTGCCCTTGCGCAGGCCTGGCCCCGCTTTTTTGCCTGCGCGGCCAGCGCTGGCAGCGGGCGCTGAAGGCGGATGAACCACGCTGTAGGCATGGGCAGAACCCAAGTGGGCGCGAGGCGTTGGGCACAATGCGGATTTGTCGCTTTCCCGGGTCTTTTTTCACACTTTGGGCTGCCATGAAACGTTCTGTCTGGTTCCGTCTTTCCCTTCTTTGTTCTGCTCTGGCGCTGGCGGGGCAGGCCCATGCGCTGGCCGTGGCCAGCGTTTCGCCGCAGGGCGAGGTGTCGCGGGTGCGGCAGGTGGTGGTCAAGTTCAAGGCGGACGCGGTGGCGTTTGGCGATGCCAAGCTGGCCGCGCCGTTCACGCTGGCTTGCAATGACGCCCAGGCGCAAAAGGGCGAAGGACGCTGGACGGGCGCGCGCGAGTGGGTGTACGACTTTGAAGACGATCTGCCGCCGGGCACGCGCTGCACGCTCAAGGCGGCGGCGGGCTTCAAGGCAGCCGACGGCTCGGCGCTGGAGGGCAAGAGCAGCTACGCCTTTCACACGGGCGGCCCGATCGTTCAGGACGTGCTCCCGGGCACCTGGCGCAAGGTGGATGAAGACCAGCATTTCGTGCTGGCGCTCAACGGCGCGGCCACGCCGGAGAGCGTGCAGGCCCACGTGTGGTGCAGCGCTGAAGGCGTGGGCGAGCGCGTGCCGGTGAAGCTCATCACGGGCGCGGACCGCGCGGCGCTGCTCAAGGAGCTGGACTGGAGCCAGCGTGATGAAAAGAAGCCGGGCACGGTTTTTGTGATGCAGTGCCAGCGGCGGCTCACGCCGGAAACGAAGGTGGAGCTGGTGTACGGCAAGGGCGTGGCCACGCCCAGCGGCATACCCAACACGGTGGAGCGCCGCTTTGAATACGAGGTGCGCCCGCTGTTTCAGGCCAGCATGAGCTGCGAGCGCGAGAACGCGCAGGCCGCGTGCATGCCCCTGCGGCCGGTGACGCTGGATTTTTCGGCCAGCGCGCCGCGCCGCCTGCTCCAGCAGGCGCGGCTGACTTCGGACAAAGGCGAAATCGCGCCCGAGTTCAACGAAAAAGGCGATCCGGATGATTTGCTGGACAGCCTGAAATTTCCTGCCCCGCTGGCCGAAAGCGCCACCTACACGCTCACGCTGCCTGCCGATTTGAAAGACGACAGCGGCCGCCCGCTGGCCAACGCGGCGAGCTTTCCGCTGACGGTGCGCACTTCGCCCATGCCGCCGCTGGCCAAGTTCGCGGCGGGCACGTTCGGCATCGTCGAGCGATTTGCCGAAGGGCCGAACGGCACGCCCCTGCTGCCGGTGACGCTGCGGCGCGTGGAGCCGCAGCTGGGCGTGCAGTCCATGCAAATCAGCCGCGCGCGCTTTGAGAGCGACGCGGACATCATTGAATGGATGCGCCGGGTAGAGGAGTTTGACGACGCCTCCATCGAGCGCAAAAAGGCCGCGCAAGTGGTGCGGGGCACGCTGCCGCCGCCGCTGAAGGATTCGCCATATTCGGAGAACTATGTGGAAACGCGGGCCATCTCGCTGCTGGAAGGCCGCGCGGACGCGCAAACGCAGCCGCTGCCCGGCACGCAAGAGGGCGACACGCGACCCTTCGAGGTGGTGGGCATTCCGCTGACCCCCGGCTTTCACGTGCTGGAAATCGCCTCGCGCCAGCTGGGCCAGGCCCTGCTGAACGAAGGCTACGGGCCGCAGCGCACCATGTATGTGCGCACCTCTGCGCTGGTGACCAACCTGGCCGTGCATTTCAAGTGGAGTCCGGAAGGCTCGCTGGCCTGGGTGACCACGCTCGATCACGGCCAGCCCGTGGCGGGCGCGCAGGTGAACGTGTCGGACTGCTACGGCAAGCCCGTGGCGCGGGCCGTGACCGACGCGCAGGGCCTGGCGCGCCTGCCGGAAGTCACTCAATCCAGCCCCTGCGCGCATGAATGGCGCGTGCCCGAAAGCACGCGCGGCTACTTCATCAGCGCGCGCAGCGGCGAAGGCAGCGGGCAGGACATGGCTTTTGTCTGGAGCAACTGGAACCGGGGCATTGAACCCTGGCGCTTCAACGCGCCCACGGGCCGCGACGGCGGCGCGTCCGCCGAAGTGGCGCACACCGTGCTGGACCGCACGCTCGTGCGCGCGGGCGAAACGGTGTCGATGAAGCACTACCTGCGCCAGTCCGTCAGTCCCGAAAAAGGCACGCTGGCGCTGCCGCCCGCAGGCAGCATGCCGCGCACGCTGACCATCACCCACGTGGGCAGCGGGCAGGAATACACGCAGGAGCTGAACTGGCGCGACACCCCCACGGGCGGCCGCAGCGCCGCCAGCCAGTTCGCCGTGCCCAAAAACGCCAAGCTGGGCGTGTACCGCATCACGCTTGGCGCGGGCGGCGGCGATGATGACGACAGTGGCGGCCATTCCGCCGGCTCCTTCCGCGTGGAAGAGTTCCGCCTGCCCGTGTATCGCGGCAGCGTGGCCGTGGCCGATGAAAACGCCCTGATCGCCACCGCAGACGTGCCCGTGCAGGTGCAAGTGAGCTACGTGGCTGGCGGCGCGGCGGCGCACCTGCCCGTGCAGGTGTCGGCGGCCGTCAAGGACATTGCGCCGCACTTTGGCGACTACGACAGCTTCAGCTTCACCCCGCCCGACGGGCGCCGCAGCAGCGAAACCCGCGTGGACGATGACGGCGATGACAGCGATGCGCCCAGCTCCGCCAGCCAGAAGCTCGTGGCCGACAAGCAGCCGCTCACGCTGGACGCGCAAGGCGCGGGGCGCCTGGTGCTCGCCAAGCTGCCCGCCTCCAGCCGCCCGCGCGAGCTGCTGCTGGAAGCCACCTATGCCGATCCCAATGGCGAAACCCAGACCCTGAGCCAGACGCAAACCCTGTGGCCCGCCGCCGTGGTGGCCGGCCTGCGCGCCGACAGCTGGGTTTCCGTGGACAAAAACCTGAAATTGCAGGCGCTGGCGCTCGATCTGCAAGGCAAGCCCAAGGCGGGCGCGGCCATGACCGTGCGCGCCGTGGCGCACACCACCACCACCACGCGCAAGCGGCTGGTAGGCGGCTTCTATGCCTACGACCATCACCACGAAACGCATGACCTGGGCGCGCTGTGCAGCGGCAAGACCGACGCGCGCGGCCTGCTGCACTGCGATGTGAAGCTGGCGCAGCCCGGCCGCATCGAACTGGTGGCCAGCGCGGCTGACGAAGCGGGCCGCAAGGCCGAGGCCGCGCAAAGCGTGTGGGTCACACGCCAGGGCGAACTGTGGTTTGACGGCGAAAACAACGACCGCATGGACGTGCTGCCCGAGCAAAAACGCTACAACGCGGGCGACACCGCTCGCTTTCAGGTGCGCATGCCCTTCCGCAAGGCCACCGCGCTGGTGGCCGTGGAGCGCGAAGGCATCGTGCAGACGCAAGTGGTGCAGCTCAGCGGCGACGACCCCACCATCAGCCTGAAAGTGGGCGAAAACTGGGGGCCTAACGTCTACGTGAGCGTGCTGGCGCTGCGCGGGCGGCTGTATGAAGTGCCCTGGTACAGCTTTTTCACCTGGGGCTTCAAAAGCCCCATCCAGTGGTGGAGAGCCTTCCGCAACAAAGACGGCGATTTCGCCCCGCCCACCGCGCTGGTGGACCTGAGCAAGCCTACCTACCGCTTCGGCATGGCCGAAATCCGCGTGGGCGAGCAAAACTACCGCATGCACGTGGGCGTGGAAGCCGACAAGGCCAGCTACGCCCCGCGCGGCACGGCCCGCGTGCGCATTGAGGCCAAGCTGCCCGGCGGCCAGCCCGCCGCCCAGGCCCGGGTGGCCGTGGCCGCCGTGGACAAGGCGCTGCTTGAACTCATGCCCAACACCAGCTGGAACCTGCTGGAAGCCATGCTCCGGCGCCGCTCCTGGGACGTGGAAACGGCCACCGCGCAAATGGAAATCGTGGGCCGCCGCCACTACGGCCGCAAGGCCGCGCCCCCTGGCGGCGACGGCGCGGGCGGCGCGCCCGTGCGCGAGCTGCTCGACACCCTGCTTTTGTGGAAGCCGGACGTGGAGCTGGACGCCAACGGCCAGGCCATCGTGGATGTGCCGCTCAATGACGCGCTCACCACCTTCCAGATCGTGGCCGTGGCCGACAGCGGTGCCAACCGCTTTGGCACCGGCAAAACCAGCGTGCGCGTCACGCAAGATTTGCAAATCATCAGCGGCCTGCCGCCCCTGGTGCGCGGCGGCGATGCGTACGAAGCCGCCTTCACCCTGCGCAACACCACGGACAAGCCCATGAAAGTGCAGGTGCGGGCCGAAGCCGCCCCGCTGCAAACCGAAGCGCAAACGCTGGAAATACCCGCCGGCCAGGCGAGCGAAGCCCGCTGGCAAGTCACCGCCCCGCCGCACATGGGCGTGCCCGGCGCGCAGGAAATCACCTGGAAAATCAGCGCCAAAGATGAAAACGGCAGCGCCAGCGACGCCCTGAAAGTCAGCCAGCGCGTCGTGCCCGCCGTGCCCGTGACGGTGCAGCAGGCCACCCTCGTGCAGCTTGAAAAACCCTACACCTTGCCCGTGGCCCCGCCCGCCGACGCCCTGCCGGGCCGTGGCGGGCTGCGCCTGGCCCTGCAACCGAAGCTGGCCGATGGCCTGCCCGCCATCAACGACTGGTTTGCCGCCTACCCCTACTCCTGCCTGGAGCAGCAGACCAGCAAGGCCATCGGCATGCGCGATGAAGCGCAGTGGCGCAGCGTGGCAGCGCAAATGCCCTCCTACATGGACGGCGACGGCCTGCTCTACTACTTCCCGCCGCGCAGCGGCCAGGAAGACAAAGGCAGCCCCATCCTCACCGCGTGGATGCTGGCCGCCACCCATGAAGCCAGCCGCATCGAGCCGCAATACGCCCTGCCCGAAGACGTGCGCCAGCCCATGCTGGACGGCCTGGCCGCCTTCGTCGAAGGCCGCATCACGCGCCGCTACTGGTCGCCCCGCAAAGACCTGGACGTGCTCAAGCTCGCCGCCATCGAGGCCCTCTCGCGCTACGGCGCCGCACGGGCCGCCATGCTGGAGAGCATCACCATCGCTCCCAACCAGTGGCCCACCAGCGCCGTCATCGACTGGGTGAACGTGCTGCGCCGCGTCAAGGGCATTCCGGCCCAGCCGCAAAAGCTGGAAGAAGCCATGCAAATCCTGCGCTCGCGCCTGTCATGGCAAGGCTCGCGCCTGATCTTCAGCGCCGAAAAAGACGACGACTGGTGGTGGTTCATGGCCGGCGGCGACGTGAACACCGCCCGCCTGCTGCTCACCGTGCTGGACGACCCCGAATGGCATGACGACATGGGCCGCCTCATCAGCGGCTTCATCCAGCGCCAGCAAAGCGGCGCCTGGCACACCACCACCGCCAACCTCTGGGGCAGCTTCGCCATCGAGCAATTCGCCCGCGCGCGCGAATCCGCCCCCGTCAGCGGCATCACCCGCGCCAGCCTCGGCGGCGAAAAAGCCCAGGTGGACTGGAGCGAAGTGCGCCCCGCGCCCAAGGAAGAAGGCGTGGACCACGCCAACTCCCGACTGAGCTACTCCGGCGCGCCCGCCAGCCCCGGCCTCTACGTGAACAACACCATGCAGCTGCCCTGGCCGCAAAAAACGGGCCAGCCAGCAGGCAAGAGCGAGCTGGCCGTCACCCACGAAGGCAGCGGCAGCCCCTGGCTCACCCTGCAATCGCTGGCCGCCGTGCCCCTGAAAGCCCCCTTCGCGGCGGGCTACCAGATCAAGCGCAGCGTCACCCCCCTTGAACAGGCCGACAAGAGCCTGCCGGCGGGCCACTACTCGCGCGGCGACATCCTGCGCGTCACGCTGGAAGTCAATGCCAGCGCCGACATGACCTGGGTCGCCATCACCGACCCCGTGCCCGGCGGCGCCACCATCCTCGGCAGCGGCCTGGGGCGCGACTCGGCCATTGCCTCCAGCGGCGAAAAATCCGAAGGCTGGGGCTGGCTCGCCTACGAAGAGCGCAGCTTCGAGGCCTTCCGCGCCTATTACGAATACCTGCCCAAAGGCAAGCTGAAGATGGAATACACCGTGCGCCTGAACAACCCTGGCGTCTTCAACCTGCCCCCCACCCGCGTCGAAGCCCTCTACGCCCCCGAAATGTTCGGCGAAGCGCCCAACGCGCCGGTGCAGGTGAGGCAGTAGCAGGCATCAGCGCCGCCTGAATGGAAAAATGGCGAAAAGCGGGTTGCGGACTGGTCTGCAACCCGCTTTTTTTCACTTTGTATGCCATGCATGGCTGTTTTAAAAATGGCGCGAGACAAGTTTGATTCAGGCAGGAGAAAATGATTTTTCGAAACGCCATGAAGGCGCGCCAGTCGATATTCAAGCCTGAAGACAAAATGATTTGACGAAATGGCTTGAAAGATAATGAACCATGTCAAAAGAATACGGTGAATATGATTTTGTCTGGCTTGCCGCAGCGTATGTGGCGGCCAGCGTGGTGGAGCATGGCGCGATGTTGGCATTTACTTTTGCGCCTGCATTTGAAGGCGGCGAAAAAGCGGCGGCCTTTCCATACGTCTCTTTGTTCATGTATTTGCGCGGCCTGGCCTGTGCGGCCTGGCTTTTGAAAAGCGCGGGGCGGGCATCGCTGGGGTATCACTGGCTTTGGGCCGCATTCGGGCTGTTTGCCGATTTGATGGGCGTGGCGCTTTTTGTTTTGTTCAATGAGGCGCGGCGGCCCCATCGGCCCAAGCCGTCATCGCCAGCCTTTCCCCCCGAATGCGAGAGGTGATGACATGCGCCAGTGGCTGAACCAGCACGGCGAGCGCCCTGTGCTCTGGCTGGCGGCGGCTTTTGTGCTTGCCGTGGTTTTGCGCAGGGTCTTTTTGCACGCAGAAACGGCGCATTGGGGGCCGCAAGCGGCTTTTGCCATCGATCACGCCTATCAGGCCGTTTGCGGTTTTTGGCTCTGGCGGTATGCCGGGCGCCATCGCTGGCTCTGGCTGGCATTGGGCGCTGCGGCGGGGCTGCCCGCCGTTTGGCTGTTTTTCGTGCTGGAGCGGGCCAGGCGTGAGCGGGGGCATGCATGACGGAAGCTGTGTCATCAAGCTCATCTATTCATAGCAATAGGTCCTAGTGGAATAAGCGCAGAGCGGCATTTCAGGCCCTTCATATTCGCTTCTGTTTTTGATGCGGCCAGGCAGGAGCAGGGCGGCCCGCAGCCTTTCTTGGCGTTCCTGGCTGCGCGCCTGCTGGCAGGGGTTGTTCAAGAGCGGGCGTAAACAGGTTTTCACCGGATGCCTTTTTTTGCGGCAGCTAGAATCCCGCGCTTGCTCTTTGTTGCCATGACAACTTTTTCACACTTTTCGCCATTGCCGACGGCCATGCGCATTGGGCCGCACGCGCTGCCCAATGCCGTGTTCGTGGCGCCGATGGCGGGGGTGACCGACCGGCCTTTCCGCCAGCTTTGCCGCCGCTTCGGGGCGGGCTACGCGGTGGCGGAGATGGTGGCGGCGCGGCCTGATCTGCGCGGCACGGCCAAGAGCCGCCTGCGCGGCCGCCATGAGGGCGAGCCTGGCCCCTTTGCGGTGCAAATCGTGGGGGCTGATGCGGCGGCCATGGCCGAGAGCGCGGCCTGGAACGTGGCGCGCGGCGCGCAGGTGATTGACATCAACATGGGCTGCCCGGCGCGCAAGGTGTGCAGCCAGTGGTCGGGCAGCGCACTGATGCAGAACGAGGCGCTGGCGCTGCACATCATCGAGGCCGTGGTGGCCGCTTGCGCGCCGCAGGGCGTGCCGGTCACGCTGAAGATGCGCACGGGCTGGAGCGCGGCGCAGCGCAACGCCGTTTCGCTGGCGCGCGCCGCCGAGGGCGCGGGCGTGCAGATGATCACGGTGCATGGCCGCACGCGCGAGCAGGGCTACGCGGGCGAGGCGGAGTACGAAACCATTGCCGCCGTCAAGGCCGCCGTGCGCGTGCCGGTGGTGGCCAATGGCGACATTGATTCGCCCGAAAAGGCCGCCGCCGTGCTGGCTGCCACGCGGGCCGACGCGGTGATGCTGGGGCGCGCCGCCTGGCGCGCGCCCTGGCTGCTGCGGCAGGTGGCGCACTACCTGGCCACGGGCCGCCAGCTGGCTGCGCCGCTCACGCTGGAAGTGCGCAGCGCGCTGCTGGATCACCTGCACGCGCACTACGCGCTGTATGGCGAGGCGGCGGGCGCGCGTTCGGCGCGCAAGCATTTGCAGCGCATGCTGGGCGGCCTGCCGGGGGGCGATGCCTTTGTGCAGTCGCTCATGCCCGAGGCCAGCGCCTTGCGGCAGTGGCAGGCGGTGGCCGACTTTCTGATGCTGCTGGCCGAGCGCCACGAGCGCCTGCCAGGCGAAGCGCCCATCAGGAGCCAGGTGGCCTGAGGGCGGCAGGCCGCAGCGGGCTGGCTGGCCGCTGCGGCGCTTTTTTCATTTTTTCTGTCATTTCCATCACACCCATGAGCCAAACCCATCTTGATGCCTGCGTGCGCGAGAGCCTGGAAGCCTATTTCCAGGACTTGCATGGCGTGGAGCCGCACAACATGTATGACATGCTGATCAAAAGCGTGGAATCGCCCCTGCTGGAAGTGGTCATGCGCCGCGCCAACAACAACCAAAGCCGCGCCGCCCAGTGGCTGGGGCTGAACCGCAACACGCTGCGCAAAAAGCTGCTGGAGCACAAGCTGCTTTGAGGCGGCCCGCCCGCGCTGCCTGCCGGGGCCGGGCCTGCCCGCGCGAGGCTGTTCGCGCGCTCGTCCGCGCATTCATCAGGCGGTCTGGAAAGGCTTTTTCGCTCCTTTATTCATAGCATAATGTCCTACTGGAATCTGCGCGAACGCCGTTTTCTGCCCCTTTTATTTGCTCTCTTTTCTGAACCCGTCCAATACCTGGCCGCCCTTCGTTTTCATCCCACCCCACTGCCATGAACACCACTGCACGAAACGCCCTGATTTCCGTATCCGACAAAACCGGCATCGCCGAATTCGCCGCAGCGCTGGCCGCGCTGGGCTTTCGCCTGCTGTCCACCGGCGGCACCGCCAAGCTGCTCAAAGACGCGGGCCTGCCCGTGACCGAAGTGGCCGAAGTCACGCGCTTTCCCGAAATGCTCGATGGCCGCGTGAAAACCCTGCACCCCGCCATACACGGCGGCCTGCTGGCCCGGCGCGACACGCCCGCGCACATGGCCGCGCTGCAAGCGCACGGCATCGGCGCAATTGACCTGGCCGTCATCAACCTCTACCCCTTCGAGGCCACCGTGGCCCGCCCCGGCTGCACGCTGGCCGAGGCCATTGAAAACATCGACATCGGCGGCCCCGCCATGGTGCGCAGCGCCGCCAAGAACTGGCAAGACGTGGCCGTGCTCACCCACGCCAGCCAATACGCCGCCGTGCTGCAAGAGCTGCGCGCCAGCGGCGGCCAGCTCAGCGCAAAAACGCGCTTTGCCCTCTCCGTGGCCGCCTTCAACCGCGTGGCCCAGTACGACGCGGCCATCAGCGAATGGCTCTCCAGCGTGGACTTTGACGCCAGCCAAGGCCAAGGCGAAAGTGGCTCTGCCCCATTTGCCCAAAGCGCCCCCGTCCGCGCCCCCTTCCCCGCGCAGGCCAACCCCGTCTTCATCAAACTGCAAGACCTGCGCTACGGCGAAAACCCGCACCAGCAGGCCGCCTTCTACCGCGACCTGCATCCCGCCCCCGGCACGCTCGCCACCGCGCGCCAGCTTCAGGGCAAAGAGCTGTCCTACAACAACATCGCCGACGCCGACGCCGCCTGGGAATGCGTGCGCCAGTTCACGCAAGCGGCCTGCGTCATCGTCAAACACGCCAACCCCTGCGGCGTGGCCGTGGCTCCCAGCGCAGGCCAGGCGTACGCCAAAGCCTTGCAAACCGACCCCACCAGCGCCTTCGGCGGCATCATCGCCTTCAACCGCCCGCTGGACGGCCCCGCCGCCGAACACGTGGCCCGGCAATTCGTCGAAGTGCTCATGGCCCCCGCCTTCACGCCCGAAGCCCTGGCCGTCTTCGCCGCCAAACCCAACGTGCGCCTGCTGCAAATCGAACTGCCCGCCGATACGGCCCATGCAGCCCCTGCCGCCCGCGCGCTGGAATACAAGCGCGTCGGCTCCGGCCTGCTCATCCAGACGGCCGACCAGCACCGGCTGCAAGAAACCGACCTTCAAGTCGTCACCGAAAAACGCCCCACGCCGCAGCAAATGCAAGACCTGCTCTTTGCCTGGCAAGTGGCCCAATACGTCAAAAGCAACGCCATCGTCTTCTGCAAAGATGGCATGACCGTCGGCGTCGGCGCAGGCCAGATGAGCCGCCTGGACTCGGCCCGCATCGCCAGCATCAAGGCGCAAAACGCCGGCCTGAGCCTGACCGGCGCGGCAGCCGCCAGCGACGCCTTCTTCCCGTTCCGCGACGGCCTGGACGTGCTGGCCGACGCCGGCGCGGCCTGCGTCATCCAGCCCGGCGGCTCCATCCGCGACGCCGAAGTCATCGCCGCCGCCAACGAACGCGGCATCGCCATGGTCTTCACCGGCGTGCGCCACTTCAGGCACTGAAAGCGGGCTTCCAGTCCGCCCGTGGGGCGAAAAGCGCGGACTCGGATGGCCTGCGGCGTTGCAAGCGTGGCGACTCTGCCGGGCAGTCGAACGGGCAACGGCCCGGCCGATGCGCGGCAGCCCCTCAGAGCCTGTTCAAAGTCTGGCCGTGAGGGGCCTCTCAAGACCAGGCGCGCGGCCAGATGTGCCTTCCGCCGTTCGCCAGCACCGGGGTTGTTTACTAAAAAAACAGGAGCGGATTCAGGGGGTATGGAAACGGCACTCGCGCCCATTCCACTAGGACGCCGTGCTATTGACATGAGAGCAAAAAAACCGCCTGCCGCCCTGCATGCTCCGGCCTTTTGCCACTCATGAGCGGACTGCGGCAGATTGGAGGCAGGAGCGGGCCAGGATGGGAAACGGGGCGGCCGGGCCATCTGCCACGGCGGCGTTATCAGGTGCCAAAGCAAAGCGGAAGGCCCGCATTCCCTGGCGCAGCGCTAGCCCGCTGCCACCGCAGGCGCTTCCTGCCAGCGCCCCTGCGTCAGGATTTCGCAAGGGCGAAACTGCGTTTTGTAGGCCATCTTGCGGTTTTGGGCGATCCAGTAGCCCAGATACACGTAGGGCAGGCCCAGCGTGTGGGCCTGGGCGATTTGCCAGAGCACGCCATAGGTGCCATAGCTGGCGTGGGGCGTGTCAGGCTCGTAGAAGGTATAGACGGCTGAAAGCCCGTCCTTGAGCACATCCACCACCGACACCATGCGCAGCGCTCCAGTCTGCGGCCCATCCGGCTCACCCTCGCCTGGCCCGCCGCCCTCGCGAAACTCCACCAGCCGCGTGTTCACGTGGCTGTGCAGCAGAAATTGCGTGTATTGCTGCGCGTCATCCACATCCATGCCGCCGCCCGTGTGGCGGCTGGCCTGGTAGCGCCGGTACAGCGCGTAGTGCTCCGGCACGAAGCCCGGTTGCAGCACCCGCGCGCGCAAGCTGGCGTGCCGCTGCTGGGCGCGGCGCTGGCTGCGGCTGGGCGAAAAATCAGCCACGCGCACGCGCAAGGGCTTGCAGGCCTGGCACTGGTCGCAGTGCGGGCGGTAGGCGAACAGGCCGCTGCGGCGAAAGCCCAGCTGCACCAGCTCCGAATAAGCCTCGCCCTGCACCAGATGGCTGGGCGTGGCCACTTGCGAGCGCGCCATTTGATCGGGCAGGTAGCCGCACGGATACGGCGCGGTGACGTAAAAGCGGATGGCCTGAAACGGCAGCTCTTTCAGGTGCGCCACGGCGTCTTCCTGCCATTGTCTTTGCCGCTGTTTGCACTGTTCAGACCCAGCGCGCTCCAGCATGAGGGCGAAAAGCGCCAGGCGGGGCCGGGCTGCGCCGCCAAAAGCGCCACTTGCGCCGCGAAGTCCGCGCGCGGCATGGGCGCAGCGCCCAGCGAGGCCAGATGCCGCGTGTTTTGCTGGCAGTCAATCAGCGGCAGCGCGTGGGTGCGGCAAAAGGCCACCAGCGCCGCCAGCGCGATCTTGGAGCCGTCCGTGACCCGGGTGAACATGGATTCGCCAAACACCGCCTGCCCCAGCGCCACCAGATACAGCCCCGCCAGCAGGCGGCCTCCGGCCCACACCTCCACGCTGTGCGCCAGCTGCTGCGCGTGCAGCTCTTCGTAGGCGGTCACCATTTGCGGCGTGATCCATGTGCCTGACTGCCCCGGGCGCGGCACGGCCGCACAGGCGCGGATGACCCGGCCGAAGGCGCTGTCAAACCGCACTTCGCACGCTGGCGCGGCCAGAAATCGCTTGAGGGCCTGCTTCAGCGAGCGGTGCAGCCGGAAGCGCTCCACGGCCAGTGCCATGCGCGGCTGCGGACTCCACCACAGCAGCGGCTCGCCCGGCGCGAACCACGGAAAGATGGCCGCCGCGTAAGCGCGCCGCAGCGTCGCCGCATCCAGCGCGCCGCCCACCGCCAGCAGCCCCGGCGAGGGCGAGTCGGCGGGCCAGGCTGCTTCCAGCGGCGGAAACGCATCGCCCGGCTTGAGCGCCGCCAGCGGCGGCAGGCTGCGCGCGCTTTCAGCGTCCGGCCCGCTCATGACGGCAGCTCCTGCTCATGCACGCCCAAGCGGCCCGCGCGCCAGTCGTCAAAAAAGTGCTGCAACGTCAGCCGCACCGTCTCAAAGGCCAGCTGCGGCCAGGGCACCTGGCTTTCAGCAAACAGGCGCGTTTGCCGCGTTTCATGCCCGAAGCCGCCGGGCAGGCCCTGCCGCAGGCATTCCTCCAGCAGCGGAGCCAGATAAAACACATGCACCTGCCCCACTTGCGGCACGCTGATCACGGAAAACAGCGCCCCCGGGCGCACATGCCGCCCTGCCTCCAGCGCGGCTTCCTCGCTGGTTTCTCGCAGCGCGCCGCCGCGCAGCGTCTCGCCCAGCTCCATGAACCCCGCCGGCAGCGTCCACAGCCCTTTGCGCGGCTCTATATCGCGCTGGCACAGCAGCACGCGCCCATCTGGCGCGAAAGGCAGCGTGCCCACCACCAGCAGCGGGTTCTGGTAATGCACCAGACCGCAGGCCGTGCACACATCGCGCTGGCGCGTGTCGCCATCATCCGGCAGGCGCCTGGCGGTCGGCGCGCCACAGCGGCGGCAGTAATGAATGGCAGAAGCGGGCATGAGCAGCATTGTGCCTTTGCGCCCCGATCTGACATGCTGCAGGCTGCCCAGCGCAGGCCGCCCGGATCCGCGCTTTTCACAATCACGAATGGACTTCGTGAGCAGGTTGTGAGCAGGTTTTCAGGCGGGCGTGAATGCCAGGCGCACGTAAATGGGCGCGTAGGCTTCGGCTTGCGTGATTTCCACCAGCGCCTCCTTGGCCAGTTCCAGCAAGGCGATGAAGGTGACCACAAGCACGGGAGCGCCGCGCGTGACGTCAAACAGTTCTTCAAACGGGGCAAAGCGCCGGCCTTGCAGCTTTTTGAGCACCAGGCTCATGTGCTCGCGCACGCTGAGTTCTTCGCGGGTGATGCGGTGGCTTTGCACCAGGCGCGCGCGGCGCAGGATGGCGCGCCAGGCCTGCTGCAAGTCAGCCAGGTCCACCTGCGCGAAGTCCGGAGCCAGCGCCTGCTCCACGTGGATTTGGGCGGTGATGAAGTCGCGCTGCGCCACCTCGCCCAGCCGCGCGGCGGCGAGCTTGATGCGCTCGTATTCAAGCAGGCGGCGCACCAGCGCGGCGCGCGGGTCTTCAGGCTCTTCGTCATCTGCCGTTTTCACGGGCGGCAGCAGCATGCGCGACTTGATTTCGATGAGCGTGGCGGCCATGAGCAGGTATTCGGCGGCCAGCTCCAGATTGCGGTTGCGGATTTCTTCCACGTAGCCCAGGTATTGCCGCGTGACGGCGGCCATCGGGATGTCAAGAATGTTGAAGTTCTGCCGCCGTATGAGGTAGAGCAGCAGGTCAAGCGGGCCTTCAAAGGCTTCGAGAAAGACTTCCAGCGCGTCTGGCGGGATGTACAGGTCTTGCGGCAGCGCGAGCAGCGGCTCGCCATAAAGGCGCGCCACGGCCAGGCTGGCGTCTGCCTCCGGCGGGGCGGGCCGCGCGTGCGTTTCAGGCAAGGTGTCGGCAGGCTGCACGGCGGCGGTTGTTGCTGCGGTTTTGATAGCGGATCGCGCCCATTCCATGGGGGCCAGCGGGCTTTTTCAATATGAAAGGAGCGGCGCGAGCTGGCATGGCCTCAGGGCCTCCGGCTTTAGAACAGCCCAGGACGCGCAAATCGCCCGCTATTTCAGCCTTGCCTGCTTTTGCCGAAATCGCCCATCGGGTAGTACACGTAGCTGGGCTGGGCCACGCGGCCCGCGCGCATATCGGCCTGCTGCTGGCGGTCAATCTCCTTGTCCCACAACAAGGCGCGGCCCTGTTGCTGGGCGGCATCCAGCCAGGGGCGCTGGGCCTTGAGTTCGTTCAGGAACTGCGTGGCGTCTGACGTGTAGTGCGGGCGGCGGAAGAAGTTGGCGATCGGCATGTTTCAGGCGTTTCGGAACGTGGGAAAAGAAAGGATTATTTCAGGGCCGCAGCGGCCGCAGCAGCCCGGGCGCGCGCCATGGCCGCTTCAATGATGGCGCGGCGGGCATCGGGCGATGCGGTTGAAGGCGATGGAGACAAGGGCGATGCGGACGCGGGCGATGCTGGCGGCGAAACAGCCAACTTCTCAGGCGACTGGGCCTGGAGCCGGCTGGCCTGCGCCTGTGCGCCGCGCTGGCGGCGCGCCTGCGTGGCGGCGTATTCGGCGCGCGCCTTCGCCGCCTGTGCGGGCGACCAGGCCTGCCAGCCCGTGAGCGGGGCCGTTACATCTTGCATGGCAATGCAGTCCACCGGGCAGGCGCTCACGCACAGGCCGCAGCCGGTGCAGTCGGCCTCGATCACGGTGTGCATGCGTTTGCTGCCGCCCACGATGCAGTCCACCGGGCAGGCTTTCACGCACAGCGTGCAGCCGATGCACCAGTCTTCATCAATCACCGCCACCTGGCGCGGCGCTTCGCTGCCGTTTTCAGGGTTGAGCGGCACGGCGGGCCGACCCGTGAGCGCCGCCAGCCGCACGATGCCTTCCTGCCCGCCCGGCGGACACTGGTTGATGGGCGCGCCCTCATGGGCAATGGCGTAGGCGTAGGCCGCGCAATCGTCATAGCCGCAGCGGCGGCACTGCGTTTGCGGCAGGGCGTCGAGCACGGCGGCGGCAAGTTCGGCAGGCGTAGGCATCAGGCGAGCGTTCGTGGGAAGGGGCGCGGAAGTTTCCGTGGCGATTTCCGGATGGCGGATTTTGCCTGCGGCCACGCAGGCGCCGGTCTTGCGGGGTTTTCGCGCGGGCTGCATGAAATGATTGCGGGTATTGCGCATGGCATGCACGAATGCGCCTATTCACGAAGGGCCATTCATGGATGCAATTTGGCGCTTTTTCATGCCGCGCGCACAGCGAAGCGCCGTGGATAATCCCCCGCTTTTCACGATTGCGGCTGGCCTGAAAGAGCCTTCAAACACGAAAAGCTGGCCGATGAAACTGGCAATGAACCTCAAATCGAAATTCGCGCAGGCGGCCTTGGGGCTGTGGCTGGCCGCGCCCGCCCTGGCGCTGGCCGCCTCCGCCGCTCCTGAAGCCGCCCCCGACTCCCATTCCGATTCCATTTTTTCGGGCTGGACTTTCGGCTACGCCCCTTACACCTACCATTTTTCGGAAGCGAAGAAAAAGCACGAATTCGAGCCAGACGTCAAACACTCCTACGTCTGGCTGGTGCAGGCTGAAAAACGGCTGGCGGGCCGCAGCGTGGCAGGGCTAGCCCTGTTCAGCAATTCATTTGGCCAGCCCAGCCAATATCTGTACTACGGCTGGCGCTTCACGCCCCTGCGCGCTGCGCCCGGCGTGTTTTTCAAGCTCACGGGCGGCGTGCTGCACGGCTACAAAAAGCCCTTTCACCGCAAGATTCCGCTGAACACTTCCAGCGGCTGGGCTGTCACCATCATTCCGGCGGTGGGCTACAACTTCACCCCGCACATTGGCGCCCAGGTGAACGTGCTGGGCAAATCCGCCTTGATGTTCCAGCTCAATTACAGCTTCTGAAAACCCGCCCCAAACAGGGCCGAAGACAGATCCAGCAGGGTGATTGACGCTCTTGTTTCAAGAGCATGATGTCCTAGTGAAGCCTGCGCGAAACGGCTTTTTTACCCTGCTGTATTTGCTCCTGTTTTCAAGTCAAACGGGCAGGCGCTGCGCTGGCCTGAAAACGCCGTTCAGGCCAGCTTGGCAAACGCTGCCACCACTTCGGGCGGGGCCTGAACCAGCTCGATCAGCACGCCTTCGCCGGCAATGGGAAATTCCTCGCTGGCCTTGGGGTGCAAAAAGGTGATGTCGTAGCCCGCCGCGCCTTTGCGGATGCCGCCGGGCGCAAAGCGCACGCCTTGCGCCGTGAGCCATTCCACGGCCTTGGGCAAGTCGTCAATCCACAGTCCCACGTGGTTGAGCGGGGTGGCATGAACGGCGGGTTTTTTATGCTCGTCCAGCGGCTGCATCAGATCAACTTCCACCTTGAAGGGGCCGCTGCCCATGGCGCAGATGTCTTCATCCACGTTCTCGCGCTCGCTTTTGAACGTGCCTGTGACTTGCAGGCCCAGCATGTGCACCCACAGTTGTTGCAGGCGCTGCTTGCTGGGGCCGCCAATGGCGATTTGCTGAATGCCCAGAACCTTGAAGGGGCGTGGCGAGGTCATGTGTTTGTCTCCTTGAAGTGGCTTGAGTGGCGCGCCGCAGCGCGGAAAAAAGGGGGCGTCAGCGGTGCAGGCCCTGTTCGTCCGGTTCTTCGGTCGAGGTGCTCACGATGCTGGCGTGCTGCCCTGTGGCTTTGCGCCAGGCGTAAATCAGATAGCCCGAGAGCGCGTAGCCGACGAAGAGCAAAAACAGCATGGTGGCCGGTTCGATGCTGATGACGGCCAGCAGCAGCGCCACCAGCACCAGCATCACGAAAGGCATGCTGCGGCGTCCGCCCAGATCCTTGAAGCTGTAGTAGGGAATGTTGGTCACCATGGTCAGCCCTGCCAGCAAGGTGATGCCAAAGAGCGTCCAGGAGAGATCGCCGCGCTCCAGCGGCGCGCCGCCCAGCAGGGTGAACAGGCTGCGGAAGATGGGCACATCCTTGTGCGCCAGCAGCATGGCGCTGGTCAGCCAGATGAAGCCGCCCACCAGCGCGGCGGCGGCGGGCGAGGGCAGGCCCTGGAAGTAGCGCTTGTCTACCACCGCCGTATTGACGTTAAAGCGCGCCAGCCGCAGCGCCGCGCACGCGCAGTACACGAAGGCGGCGATCCAGCCCCAGCGCCCCAGCGGGCGCAGCGCCCATTCGTAAGCCACCAGCGCAGGAGCCACGCCGAAGCTGACCATGTCGCACAGCGAATCCATTTGCTCGCCAAAGGCGCTTTGCGCGTGCATCATGCGGGCGGCGCGCCCATCCATGCCGTCCAGAATCATGGCGGCGAAGATGCTGGTGGTGGCGTAGTCAAAGCGTCCGTTGATGGCCATGACGATGGCGTAAAAGCCGCAAAACAGCGCCGCCAGCGTGATGGAGTTGGGCACGATGTAGATGCCCTTGCGCAGGCGGCGCACGCCCGCTGGCGCGGCAGGCGCCGGGCTGGGCGCTGGCGGAGACGCCGGAAAAGGCGCGGGGGAACGCGGGCGGTTTTCAGGCGTTTGCGAATCTTGCATGCTGGGGCGGCCTTGTCTCTGGGAATCTCGCCAAGCAGGCCTGCGCCAGCGCGAACGCCCGCGCTGGCTGCCCACCCGGCAAGCCAGCCAGTGTAGCGAGCGGAAAACCGCCTTCGCCAAAAGGACTGGCGCCGAATGCAAGAATCCGCCCCTTCCCACAAGCCGCCCACGAGCCGCCGCCCATGAGCACCCCGCAAGAGTACGTTCAGCAAAAGGCCGCCGCCTCTGGCAGCAGCTTCTATTACGCCTTTTTGTTTCTGCCGCCGCCCCGGCGTGCGGCCATCACCGCGTTCTACGCCTTCTGCCGCGAAGTCGATGACGTGGTGGATGAAGTCAGCGACGCGGGCGTGGCCGCCAGCAAGCTGGCCTGGTGGCGCGGCGAAGTGGCGCGCGCCTTCGCGGGCCAGGCCACGCACCCGGCCATGCAGGCGCTCATGCCCCACGCCGCCGCCTACGGCATCGAAAGCCGCCACCTGCTGGCCGTGATTGAAGGCTGCGAGATGGATTTGACGCAAACGCGCTATCTGGACTTTCCCGCGCTGGAGCGCTACTGCCACCTGGTGGCGGGCGTGGTGGGCGAAGTGGCCGCCCGCATCTTCGGCCAGACGCAAGAGGCCACCACCGCCTATGCGCACAAACTGGGCCTGGCGCTGCAACTGACCAACATCATCCGCGACGTGGGCGACGACGCCATGCGCGGCCGCATCTACCTGCCCATCAACGAGCTTCAGCAGTTCGATGTGAAAGCGCACGAAATCACCAACCGCGCGCACTCGCCGCGTTTTGTGGCGCTCATGCAATTTCAGGCCGACCGCGCCCGCCGCTGCTACGGCGAGGCCCTGGCCCTGCTGCCCGCCGCCGACCGCCGCGCCCAAAAGCCCGGCCTGATGATGGCCAGCATCTACCGCACCTTGCTGGACGAAGTGCAGGCCGAAAACTTCCAGGTGCTGCACCAGCGCATCAGCCTCACGCCCCTGCGCAAGCTCTGGCTGGCCTGGAAGATGCAGGCGCTGGGGCGGTTCTGAGAGCATGTTCGGATGGAACATGCAGGAGATCAAGCGCTGCCAGCAACACATCTTCAAGGTATTGCTCAAACGCTGAATTGAGGAGAGAGCCTTTGCTTGGCTGAGTCAATCGAGAAGACTGAGCCAGGGCTACGAGGTCACGGCCCTCTTCAGCCGAAGCATTCGCGAAGATCGCTTGCATTCGGCGCACGGTCAGGCTTTCAGGATGATTTTTGGGACTGGCTCTCAGGGCTGCTGGCCTTCAGGCGCATCCAGCGTCAGCCCCTGCGTCTCACGCCCCAGAAAAGCCACGGCCAGCGCGCCGGTGGCAATGGTGAGGGCGAAGAACGTGAAGATGGCGCTTGTGCTCCAGCCCCAGCCGCCCAGCACGGGAATGGCCAGCGGCCCCAGCACGCCGCCCATGCGGCCAACGGCTGCCGCTGCGCCTGCGCCGCTGGCGCGAATGGCGGCGGGATAGTTCTCAGGCGTGTAGGCATACAAAGCGCCCCACGCGCCCAGGTTGAAGAAAGACAGCATCGCGCCTGAAAACAGCAGCGTCGCATCGTAGCCAGCGTTGCCAAAAGCCCAGGCGCTGCCCGCTGTGCCCATCAGGTAGCCCACCAGCACGAACTTGCGGCCCATGCGCTCAATCAGCCAGGCCGCGCTGAAATAGCCTGGCAACTGCGCCAGCGTCATCAGCAACACGTATTCAAAGCTCTGAATGAGTTCAAAACCCTTGCTCACCATCACGCTGGGCAGCCACAGGAACATGCCGTAGTACGACAGCACCACCGTGAACCACAGCACCCACAGCATGAGCGTGGCGCGGCGATGCGGCGCCGACCACAGGGCCGCCAAGCGCCGCAGCCACGGCAAGCGCCGGGCGGCGCCAGCTGGCGCGTCCGCTGGCAGCTGGCGGCGCAGGTACAGCGCATAAAAAGCAGGCAGCGCCCCCAGCAGCAAGGCCACGCGCCAGCCCATGTCAGCCGCGAACAGGGGCATCACGAAATAGGCGATCAGCGCCGCCAGCAGCCAGCCTGCGGCCCAGAAACTCTCCAGCAAAACCACCACGCGGCCGCGCTCATGGGCAGGCACACGCTCGGCCACATAAGTGGCTGCCACAGGTAACTCGCCGCCCAGCCCCATGCCAATGAAAAAGCGCAACGCCATCAGCGCCGCCAGCGACACGCACAGCGCCGACAAGCCGCTGGCCGAAGCAAACAGCAGCAGCGTGGCAATGAACACGCGCTTGCGCCCCACGCGGTCAGCCATCAGCCCGAACGCCACCGCGCCCACGGCCATGCCTATGGAATTGACCGCGCCCAGCCAGCCCATCTCCGCGCGGCTCAGCCCCCAGGCAGCCTGCAAGGCAGCCAGCACAAAGGCCAGCAGCCCCACGTCCAGCGCGTCAAACATCCAGCCCAGGCCGGAAGTCAGCAACAGGCGGTTGCGCGACACGGGCGCCGCCGCAGGATTAGATACAAGGGAAATACTGCTCATGACATCTCCTGAAAAAAACAGTCTCGGACGAAAGCGCCTGGCCAAGCGGCATCGCTCCCATTCATGCCTAAAACGATAACCGCAACCTCTAACCTTACCAGACCACACGAGCCATTCATTTTCTGAAAACAGGCCTTGCCAACGGCCCCGGCGCCCTCACCCGGTTTCGCGCATGCCTTGGTGAACTAACTCACAGCCCATAAGCGCAGCGCACAGCTATGCTGCTGCGCGGCGGGCTTTTCCCGGGGTATCAATTGTTCTGGTACATGATTTATTGAGCAAATGACAAATTATCTTCGCCTGATTAAAGGCGCGTAATCTTGTGATATGTTTTCTGGACCAATCGCGCTAGTTATCTATATCGCAGGTTCTGACATCCGTTTATCTGTCTGCGTTGTGAGCATGAAGATTTTTTACTAAGAAAGTTGTATACAGCGCAAATGTCGAAATTATTTAATCTGCGAATCTCCAATACTTTTCTCTTTTGCCTTTCAAAAGGCTTGAGATCAACAAAGAGGTTTCCAGTTAATATAAGCTTATCTCCCAGGATGAATTTTTTGAGAGATATGGAATTCATATCGCGCAAACTAACGATAGCAACTAAATACGTTGTTTTGTATGCGATGCCATTTGCATCTATAAAAGCTCGGCGTTTGCAATATGATATCTGACCCGTAAGTTAATCAATACAACAATCAGAGCACAGACTGATAAAACAGCAGCTTGACCATGAAACCCCTTCTATATTCTGGCCTTGACTTCATAAGGCAGCGTAGCGGCAAAAAAGGGCAGGGGATCGATTTGCGCTGCGCGCTGGCCCAGCACCTGGCCGACAGTGCTTTGGCCGCCGTTTTGACGGTCGATATAGGCTTTGAGCCTTTGCTGATAAGCGCTGAGCTGGCCTTGCAAGGCAGCGGTGTTCAAGTGCTGCACCCAGCCCTCGGCCTCATTGACTTGCGCGCCTTGCTCGGCGGCGCTGATCAGGGCGGCCGCATCCAGCGGCACGGCCTGCTGAAGATCCATGCCGTCGCTGTAGGTGTATTGCTTGAAGCTGGCGTCCATGGGAATCCAGGCGTCGGGTGTATAGCGGGTGCAAAGTGAACAAGGTTCAAAGAAGCAGCCTGATTTGCTCTTTGATTGATAGCATGAAGTCCCCGTACTTACTGCGGCAAATGGCTTTTTGATAGGGCTGAATTTGCTCTTGTTTTTAAGGATACCAGAGATGTCGCATAAATAGTTGCTACGAATATATTTTGTTGAAATATGGGCATATATTTGTCACTATCCATATGCTCCATGCAGCGAATGTAATATATTTCTCACCATGAATAATGGTCTGAAAAAGCAAATCCAGTGGAGAAATTTTCAATTAATCTTAAAATATATAATTTATCTCACCATGCTTATGATTATGTTTTTGTAAATAATTTATATCCTGATGTAATTGCACAAACACTGGATGCAGAGGTTCCCAAGTAAAAAACAAAATCTTCTTTTGAATAAAATACGATTGATATTATGAAAACCAGTAAAAAACACAGAAAAGACATGAAATGCCAACTATATTTTTTGGTTTTATGGGTTGCGTACACGTCGGTCGCATCGTCGAGCGCGGCGACGCGCTCTACAC
>ERZ773090.176-NODE-176-length-58337-cov-30.6873_pt1 | contig 58337 bp, 47 predicted proteins | sample MGYA00580579_ERZ773090 | MGnify/ENA primary metagenome ERZ773090 (study PRJEB29015, sample SAMEA2738014) | human oral metagenome | biome: human oral; feature: human-associated habitat; material: dental | place: China | collected 2132 ... | reverse complement strand
CACCTCCAACGGCAAAGCATCCCCCGGCGCCGGCTCAACACGAGCAGCACAACCAACCAACACCACAAAACCAGCCAACACGGCAGTAAGGCGCCGCACGATACCGGGGCGTTTCATGACAGCAGCCCCAAGAGGGCATTGACGACACTGGCGCAATGCTTCTCCCCATGCATACCGGGAATGATATTAGGGGGCATATAGATCGCCAATTTGGCATACTCGCCAAGGTGAGTGCTCATCATCGCGATCCAACATCGCCACCATATGCTCGTACAGTTTTCCGGTCTTGGTCCAATACTTGAAAAAGATGACGGCGCTTGTCTGTTGAGGTGGTGGGTCTTTCTTGTTTAGTGACTCTGCCGAGATTTCGTAGTGGTCGATGGTACGGCCACGCTCAAACCAATGAGAAACCCTAAACCAGCAATCGCCGCTCATGGCCCGACCGGCCCGCTCATCGTTGGCCTGAATCGCCCTAACATAGGTCTCGAACACCTCCAACGGCAAAGCATCCCCCGGCGCCGGCTCGACACGAGCAGCACAACCAGCCAACACCACAAAACCAGCCAACACGGCAGTAAGGCGCCGCACAATACCGGGACGTCTCATGACAGCAGCCCCAAGAGGGCATTGGCGGCGCGGGTGTTTTGTTCTTCGGCCTGTTGAATGGTCAGGGCCGAATCGTCGAGGGCGTCGGCGGCGATCATGGTGCGCCGGGTGATATCGGCCAGCTCGTCGGCCCAGCCCTGCTGGCAGGCGTTCAGGGCCGAGGCGCTGGCAAACCCGGGATTGGCGGCGGACGTGGTTGCGCAGTCGCTGAGGGCGGTATTGATTCGTTTGACGGCCTCGAAGGTCAGTTCCCTGGTCGAATCGGCCACCTTGGAAACCTCGGCCCAGTTCATGTCAATCGTCATAGTGGTATCCGTTCTGTGCTACCAGGTACGTCGCACGCGTACGATCTGGATGTCTTGATCCCCGCCATGGTTGCTGACCGCCAGCCGTCCATCCAGGGACAGATCCACCGCCGAATCGGAATGCTGGGTGTATAGGATGTCCCCATTGGGCAACACCCGGGTTACCACGGCAGCGTGATGCTCCTCGCCGATCGCGTGGCCATTCCCGTCGGTGGTATGCATCCAATAGATCACATCGCCGGGTTGGGCCCCGGCCACCCCAACCGTCGGGGAACCCGAGTGGGTGAACAGGTCATGCTGCTGATCGGCACCACCCCACGAATCCGAATAGGCGCCCGGGTGCCGCCACCTGTGGGCCCAGGGCAGATGGCCCCAGGAATCCGCCGACCATGGGGTCAGCCCCTTGGACGGCAGCCCGCCGGCCTCCAACGACCTGGACACGAAGTTGGTGCAATTGTTGATCTCCCGACCGTCGTTGGGGTCGTCATCCTTCCAGTCGATGCTCTTATCGTCCCAATGCTCGTTCGCGTATTCGAGCATCCTCAACCGGTCATAGCCCAGATCGGCCCGCCTCAGCTGCGCCCGCACCGCCCCCGGCAACCCGGCCATCCCGGCCAGTTCCAGCGGCAGCCCCCGCAGGTACAGCCCCCGCTCGGCCTCGGGCAAGCCATCCCACCACCGCCGCTGTTCGGCCGGCAAGCCATCGACCGGCACCCCGGCCCGCAACGCCCCAATGCCACCGCCCACACCCAGCGACAACGTGTCGCGGAGATGAAGAGCCAAGTCATCGTCTGGATCGAAACTGCCATCCTGACTGCTGTCGAGGCTGGCCAGCCGCCAATCCGTCAGGACCGCCGCGGCCTGCTCGTCGGCCTCGGTGGCCCGCCGCAGGCAATCCCGCAGGGCCTGCTGGGCGGCGGCCGCCCAGTCGATCAACCCCACCGGCGCGTCGAGTGGGGGCGTGACCCCGCCATCATCGCTCCAGGTGCAGCCCTTCAAGGAACACGCGGTCACCCAATCGGCGACCTCCCGCTGGCAACCGGTCAGCGTCACCCCCAACCCGGACAACACCGAACACACCGCCCGCAACTGGATGGCAACGATCTCATAGCCAGCAGCCAGCGCCTTGAACTCCGCCCCAGCCAACTCACCCACCGCATCGGCCCAGCTATCGGCCAGCGCACCGCTACCGCGATCGTGCAAACCCAGAGCGGCCTCGTTCATATCCCGCGACAGATGCGCCAGCGACTCCTCCAGGCCCAACCAGGCCTCCGGACGACCCGACTGCACAACACCAACCGTCAACAACACAACCACCTCCCGGCAATGACCACACCGACAATGCAAACCTAACAAGCGAAAACGACAACGACCCAGGCCACCGACAAGATTGTGGATAACTTCATACCGGCCGGCCTGCCGGAGCCGCCAGACGGCCGGCATCCGCCACGACCAGCCGGATTCAGGCCCGCTCGCAAACCACCACGGTGGCCGACTGGAACAGCACCCGGCGCCCCCGGCAGCGCGGCAGGAAACTGCGGGCATCGTGGCCCTCATCCGCCAGGATCACCAGCGCCATCAGATCGGTGTAGACATCAACGCGCGGCCCGGCCACCCCGGGAGTACGGTCATGCGGGATCCCGGTGAGCAGCTGATACTCGGGCAACTGGAACCAGCCCCGGTAGATGGCCAACGACTCGGTGCCGGAACGCTCAACCACCCGCGCGGCCTGCTGCTGCTCGGTCAAGGCCTGCTCGGCCCCCCGGTACTGCCAGGCCCGCAATCCCTGGGCGAGCCCGGCCAGCAGCACGAGCACGACAATTAGCGGCTTCAACCGGCCGGCCAGGTGCGGCCAGGCCCGCTCGGCGACCACGCAGGCCACCAGCACCGCCAACGGGTAGGCGATCAGCAAGAAGGGCAGCGCCTGCCGGTGAGAACCCTGACTGGCCTGCCAGATCCACAGATACAGCAGGACGAAACCGAAACCCAGCAGGCCCGCCCAGCAGACCACGGCCATACGGGCACGATCGTGGCCGCAGACCGCAGCCGACCCGCCCGCCCTGCGGGCACGACGCGCGCCGGTGCGCACCGGCGGCGGCCACAACGCGGCCAGCACCCCGATCATCAGGGCACCGACCAGGACGAGCATGCCCGGGGTGGTGAACAGTTCGGCCAGCGCACCCAGCCGCTCGGGACGGAACTGGGGCGGATTACGCTGGCTCGCCAGGAACCGGCCCAATAGGTCGAGGTTCTCGCGATAGGCCCGCCAAGACCCGAGACCGATCAACCGGTAGCACTCGAAGGCCAAGGTGGGGGCGATCGCGGCCCCGGCGCCCCGCACCCCGGCCCACCAATCCGGCCGCCGGCAGCCGAGCCAATCGGCCACCCACCAGGCGACCAGCAGGATCGCCCCGCCAAGCACGAATACCGATTTCGCCTGGCAGCTCAGGCCGGCCAGCAGCCCGGCCAGCGCGATACGCGAATTGGCCGCCGCCCAGGCCGCGGCCAACAGCAGGCCCAGGGCGGCGAACTCACCGATGAACCGGCCCGGCACCAAGCCGCTGGTGATCAGATCGGGCTGGCCCACATTCAGCAACAACGGAGTCGCCGTCACCGCCAGGCCCGTCCAGCGCCCCCAGAACTGGCGGGTGAAACCGAACAACACCCCCAGCAGCAGCGTGAAATAGCCGAGCGGCACGACCCGCACCAGCCACGAATAGCCCCCACCGGCCAGCCAGGGCAGCACCCCGGGCAACACGACCACCGGCCCGGTCGAAATATACGGATCGAACAGGAAACCCTCGGTGCCCTGCATCGCCCCGAAACTGGCATAGCCCCAACCCCTAGCCAGCGAGGCAACCACCTGAAGGTTGTAGGCCTCGTCGAACTCCAGCGGCGACAACGCCGCCCGCCAATAGACCACGCCATAGCAGGCCGCCAACAGCACCGCGGCCAGAGCGAACAGCCAGTCCCCCAACCGGTTCAATCCGCGCTCCGACGCCGCGCGCGCCCCGCGCTCACTTCACCAGATGGCTGCCGAGATTCCTCACCCCGGCCCAATTGCGCCGGGCAGCCGCCTTCGGCAGCAGGGCCGCGGCATGCAGGCGGCTGGAGACGTGCAGGCGGGCTACCCGCGCCGCCCGCTGCCAGCCCAGCGCGGCCATCTCCCCGGCCATCTGCTGGAAGAAGGCGCGTTCCTCGCCAAACCTCGTCCCCTCCAACGCCCGCCAAGACGAATCCGAACCCGAATGCCGGCGATACTGGAAGGCAGCCACATCGTCCAGCAGCAGCGCACCGCCGGTCATGACGATGTCGAGTACCAAAGCCAAGTCCTGCACCACGTTGTATTCGGGACGGAAGCTATGCCGCAGCATCGCCTCGGCCCGCCACCCCAAGGAGGGAAAATACAGCCAGTCGCCGCGCAGCAGCGAAACCGCGGTCTCCTGGCCGGCGAGCAGCCGCACCCCCCGGCCCTTGGGCCGATAGCAGGCCTTGACCCGCTCGACCAGCGTATTGGACGGTGCCCCGCGCTCGTCGATCACGAACACCCCCGGCTGGAAGATGTCGGCGCGCGGGTACCGGGCGGCGCGATCCACCAGCCAGCCGAGATAGTTGGGCAGCATGACATCGTCGGCCCCCATGACCACCACCAGGTCATTGGTCACCTTGCCCAGGCATTTGCGGTAGTTGCCGTTGGCGCCCAGGTTCCGATCGTTGCGCTCATAGCTCACCCGGTCATCGCCCAGGGCCTCGAACCACCCGGGAATCGAGTCGTCGGGGTAGCCGTCATCGACCACCACCAGACGGAAATCGGTGTACTCCTGGTTCAGCACGCTGCGCACCGCAAGCTTCATCAACTCGACATCCCCGTAGTACGGGAACAGCACGTCAACAGTCATCGCGAAATCCATTCCTAGCCGGTGCCGGGCACCGCTTGCGTCTCTGGGCCGGTTGGGGCCACCTCAGCTTACCGGCCCGTCGCCCCCGTTCGTCACCACCCGCGGGTTCCGGCGGGCCGCCCGGCCCCGGCCTTGGCATGCTGACAAGTCGCTACGGCGCCATCGAGGACGATCGGCGACGAACGGCTAGACTAATCGCGCACCCGCCGGGCAGGCCGGGGGTTGGCCGGAGGGCGGGGAAAGGCGGCGGACGCGGGCGATGCTGACGACATGGGCGCAGATACTGCCGGCGGCCGGGGTGGGGCTGGCCTTGCTGATCGCACCCGGTGCGCTGATCGGGCGCTGCCTGCGGCTGCCGCTCCAGCTCGCGGCCGCGATGGCCCCGGTGTTCTCGGCGCTGACCATCACCAGCTCGGCCTGGCTGGCCTGGTTCGCCGGTCAGCGCTGGCAGCTCGGTTGGGTGCTGGGCACCGCGCTGCTGCTGGGCGCACTGATAGCCGGACTGTTCTGGCTGGCCGGGCGGCTGGGGCTGACCGAATTGCGGCTGCTGTACCGGCACCGCCCCCAGCCTTGGCGGGTTTCGGCTCTTGCGCTCGGGCAGTATCTGATCGGGATCGGCGTGATGGCCTGCGCCATGGTGCCCCGCTACCTGGGTGCCCTCAACGCCCCCGACAACTTCCTGCAACGATTCGACAACGCATTCCATCTCAACGCGGTGCGTTGGATAGCCAACACCGGCCAGGCCGCCTCGCCGGCACTGGGCTGGATGGTCAACTCCGATGGCTATCCCCTGGGCTGGCACCAGTTCAACGCCCTGACCTTGCAGTTGGCCGGCGGCGAATTGACCGGCACCGTGTACGCCTGCTTCCTGGTGACCATCTTCGTGGCCTGGCCGCTGAGCCTGTCGGCGCTGCTGGAATCGGTGCTGCGGCCGACCGCCCTCGCCCGCATGGCCCTGGGGCCCCTAGCCCTGAGCTTCATGTCCTTCCCGCACATGACCCTGGAGGGCGGCGGCCTGTACGCCAACCTGTTCGGGCTGGCGCTGGCGCCGGCCGCGATGGCCGCCATGGTGCAACTGGCGCAGGTCGGCGAACGAATCCAGCTGGGGGCCTGGCAGGCGCTGGTGGTGGGGTTGCTGGCGCTGCTGGGCACCGCCTCGGCGCATCCGAACGCCACCATGCTGGTGGCCGCGGCCAGCCTGCCCGCCCTGGGCTGGTCGGCCTGGTTGATGTACCGCCGTCCCGAACCCACCCAGCGATTGCGGCTGCTGCCTCGCTGGCTGTGGATCGGTGGGGTGCTCGCGGCTACCGGCCTACTCGCGGTGGCCTGGGAGGTTTTAGCCCCGGGCCTGGAAGTGGCACCCTGGCCGGCCTTCGAATCCATCGCCCAGAGCATCGGGGAGATCGCGGTTGGCACCACGATGGGCAAGCAGGCGGTATGGACCGGCACCTTCCTGTTCATCGCCGGCGTGGTCGTGGTGGTCCGGCGCCGCCGCCGGCTGCTGTGGGTGATCGGCTGCCATCTCGTGATCGCCGGGCTATACCTGGTCTCGTCCGCGTTCGGCGCCGGGCGGCTACGCAACATGATCACCGGGGTCTTCTTCAACGACACCCGCCGCACCGGATCCGCGCTGGGTATCCTGCTGGTGGTGTTTGCCGGGCTCGCCATCGACGAACTGTGGCGTGCGCTGCGCTGCTGGGTGCGCCGGAATCACCCGCAATGGGCCGGCCGCGCACGCCGGCGCGGCTTCTGGGTGGCTCTCGGGGTGAGCATCGTCCTGGCGGCAAGTACCCTGCCGAACCGCGGACTGAACCACCAGTTCGGCGATCTGCAGAAGGCCTACGCCTATGCCCGGTCGGGAAACGTGATGATCTCCGCCGACGAGCAGCGGATGCTGGCCAAGCTGCCCGAACTGGTCGAGCCGGACGCGGTGATCGCCAACAACCCGCTGAACGGTTCGGGACTGATCTACGCCCTAGCCGACCGCCAGGTGCTCAACTACTACATGTTCCAGCGCCTCACCCCCGACCAGGAGTACCTGAACCTGCACTTCAACCAGGCCAGCACCGACCAGCGGGTGTGCGGGCTGATCAGGGACCGGCGCATCGGCTATTTCCTGCAGATGGCACCCCGGATGATCGGCGACTACGAGTACCGGGAAGACTACGGCGGCCTGGAGGTCTACCGCTTCACCCCGGGCTTCGAATCGGTGGCGGTCATCGGCCGTACCGCCTTGTACCGGGTGACGGCCTGCGGATGATCGGCTGACCATGGCGTGGTTCTCGTTGACGGTGCCGGTGCTGGCCACCGTCGCGGTGCTATTCCTGCCGGGCGCGATCCTGCTGGCCCCGCTGCGGCTGCGACCACACGCCTGGTATGCCGCGGCCGCGCCGGTCTCGGTAGCGCTGGTGAGCCTGGCCGCCATGCTCGCCGGCCTGTTCGGCTGGGGCTGGCAGCCGCTGCCGGTGCTCGGGGTGACGGCGCTCGGCACCGCAGCGGTCTGGCTGGGCCGCCGCCTCGTCCGCACCCGGCCGGCCGGCCATTCCGGGCCGGATACCGGCGCGGCCATCCCACGCGATCGGCGGCTGGCGCGCTGGACCGTGGCCGCGGCCGCGGTGGCTGCGGGATCCTCGCTCTGGCTGAACACCCGGATCATCGCCCGACCAGACGCGTTCTCGCAGACCTTCGACAACATCTTCCATCTCAACGCGGTCCGCTGGATTCTGGACACCGGCAACGCCAGCAGCCTGCAATTCGCCATGACCAGCGGCGGGGCACGGTTCAACTACTATCCGGTGGCCTGGCATGACGTGATCTCCCTGGCATTGCAGATCGCCGGACGCGCCGACCCGGTGGCCGGCACCAACGCCATGATCCTGGTGGCCGGTGCCCTGGTCTGGCCGGCTGGCTGCCTGCTGCTCATCCGCACCCTGCTGCCCGCCCAACCCGGAACGCTGCTCACCGCCGGCGCGCTGACGGCGGCGTTCGGGGCCCACCCATTCCTGCTGATCGGTTTCGGGGTGCTGTATCCGAACTGGCTGGCGCTCAGCCTCGCGCCGGCGGCACTGGCCTTCGCGGTGCAGTTTGCCGGGCTGGCATCGGGCGAGCGAGCCGAACCCCGCCTCGCCGGCGGGGTCCTCGGCCTGGTCACGGCCGGTGTCGCGCTGACCCATCCCAATATCGCGATGATGCTGGTGGGCTTGATGATGGTATTGCTGGCCGCCTGGACGCTGCGCGCCATCGCCTGGCCGGGGGCATCCTGCGTGCCGGCGGGCCGGCCGGCGTGGCCCTGGCGGCTTGCCGTCCTCGCCGGCGCGCTGGCGGTGGCCGCGATCGCCTGGCTGCGCGTCCGGCCACCCGCGGACGCCGCCATCTGGTTGCCCGACCGGACCTTCCCCGAGGGCGTCGGCGAGGCACTACTGGTCGCCCCGGTGGGCCTGTCGATCAACCTGCTGCTGGCCCCCCTGGTGCTGGCCGGTGGCTATGCCGTCCTGCGGACGCGCACAAACCGTTGGCTGCTGGTGGCCCATCTGTTCCTGGTCTTCCTGTGGCTGATGGCCGCCTCCGGGCCGGTCGGCCCGATCCGGGATCTGGTGGTGGGCATCTGGTACAACGATCCGCCACGGCTGGGTGCCCAACTGCCGGTAACCGCGCTGCCCCTAGCCGTGCTGGGCGCGCATGCCTGCCTGAACGCGCTCGGCGACCGGGCGGCGGCCCACCTCGGCGCCTGGGCCAGGCCGCTGCTGGCAGCCGGGCTGGCGGGATCGATCGCGGCCAGTGCCCTGGTGGGGCCGTTCGCCAACCGCCTGGTGGCCGATATCGGCAAGAACTATCGGCTCACCGCCGAGACCCCGCTGTTGACCGGCGACGAGTACACCCTGCTGCGCCGGCTGCCCGAGCGGGTGCCGGCCGACGCCGTCATCGCCACCAACCCGTGGAATGGTTCGTCGATGGCCTATGCCCTGACCGGGCGGCGCACCACCACCACCCACGTGCTCTACACGATCACCCCCGAGATCGAACTGATCAATCAACACCTGGACGAGCTTGCCAGCGACCCGGAGGTCTGCCCGGTGCTGGCCGGGCTGAACGTGGAGTACGTGCTCGATTTCGGCACCCTGGAGGTGCATGGGCAGCGCCATCCCTACCGGGGTTTCGAGCAATTGCAGCGGGCGGCCGGGTTCGAACTGCTGGACGAGCAGGGCCGGGCCCGGCTGTACCGCATCACCGGGTGCGGCTGAGCCTTCGCGATAACCGACCGAGCCACCGCCGGGATCTGCGCATCCGGATCGGGACCGTTGCCGCCCCGGCGCGGCAGCCGGCACGGCATCTCATCCGGTGATGCGGAAGTCCGGCCAGCCCGCCGACGGGCGTTCCTGGACATCGAGCCGAGCCACCCAACCATATGCGGGGCCTTCGGCCAGCCAGGTCAGGAAAGCCTGGACGTCGCGAGGGTCGCCTTCGGCCCACACCTCGACCGTGCCGTCGCGCCGGTTCCGCGTCCAGCCCCGCAGGCCGAGGGAGGTGGCCTGGTGGGCGGCGCTGAACCTGAAACCCACGCCCTGCACCCGGCCATGCACCCGGACCTCAACCGCACGCGATGCCATGGGCATCATCCAATCAGCCGGCGACCGCCGGCTCAACCCCGCCGAAGACCACTTGCCGACAACGCCCAACCGTAGCCCGGGTTCACTGGCAGGATGGGGACTGCTGTCAGCAGCCACCGCGATATGGAGGAGTCCGTGACCCAACCAGCCGAAGCCGCCCGGCCGGCACCCCGGCAGCGGCTGGCCTATCTGGACCTGATCAACACGGTCGCTATCTGGTTTGTGGTCTTCCTGCATGTGCGAATCGTCTTCTTCGATCCCCGGCCCACCCCCGGCTGGTGGCTGGAGAACATCCTGTCCGGCATCGGCGTGGCGGCGGTGCCGCTGTTCTTCATGAACAGCGGGGCGACTCTGGTGGAGTTCAGCGAACGCGAATCGATCGGTACGTTCTTCCGTAAACGCCTGAACCGGGTGCTGGTGCCCTATCTGATCTGGGGGCAGTTATATCTGCTCTTCCGGTGGCGCATGGGCTGGGTGGCCGATATGGGGCCACAGCGTATCGCGATCACCCTGGTTGCCGGCTCGTCGGTGGCTGGCACCCTGTGGTATCTGGAAGCGGCGCTGGGCATCTACCTGGTGCTTCCGGTGGTATCGCTGGCGGTGGCGGGCGCTAAACGGCTGGGCTGGTCCCGGCAGCGGGTTTGCGGATACCTGATCGCGGTGGCCCTGGCCGCCAGCGTCGCGGTGCCGCTGATCCGCCAATTCCTCCCGGCCTTTCTTCCCAACTTCACCATCCCTTTCGGGGCCGGCTACCTCGGCTACGTCCTGCTCGGCTATGCATTGGCAAATTTCGAGTTCAGCCGGCTGCACCGCTGGCTGCTGGCCTGCCTGGGTGTGGTGGGGCTGGCCCTGTTCATCCTGGTGGGCGGCTTTCTCGGGCTGGCGGGCTCGCCGCATGCCCGGCTGTTCACCGACTATCTGAGCCCGGGCACGGTCATGTTCGCCAGCGCGGCGTTCAGCGCGGTACGCCACCTGAACTGGCAGCGGTGGCCGGCCTGGTTCACCGGGACGCTCAAATGGCTAGCCGGCCTGACCTTCGGCATTTACCTGGTGCATTTGATGCTCATCCAGTTGGTCACCTCGCGCTGGCCGATCGCCAACTCCTGGCAGGTGATCCCGGCCGCCATCGTCGCCTGGGGTGTCTCGCTGCTGCTGGTCTGGCTGCTACGGCTGATCCCACCGATCCGTAACTGGCTCCTACCCTGAATCGACGAGAGCCGGAAACCCCGGTGCCGACCCGGCGCCCCGACCTTTTCATACGCTGGGTTAACGCTTTGCGTCTAATGGATCGCAGTATCTGGACACCGCTCACCGGTCCCCTAGAATGAGCGATGAATCGGGAGGTGCCATGACATCTGGCGAGCTTTCATTGACCCGCCGAGCGGTCCTGGCGGGTGCCGCGGGTCTAACCCTGGCCGGCTGCGCCGATGCCCCTGGCGAGGCTCCGGCGGGATCCTCGCCGACGGCATCTGGCAGTGCCAAACCTGCCGCCACCGGTGCGGCTACCGGCCCGACCGCTACCCCGGTGGCCACCATCGGCACCGCCCACGGCTTGACCAGCATGTGGCCCAACGAACCGCTGGACATCGGCGTCGAGCACGGCACGATCGCCGAGGTCAAGGTGACCAACCAGGCCACCGGCGAGCGGTATCCGGGCAAGGTAGAGGGCAACCAGTGGCGACCCGACCGGGGAGCACTCCACCTGAACTCCACTTATCGCATCGAGGTCACGGTGCATGACGGCAACAAGCAGCCGCATGTCAGCACGGCGGAGGCCACCACCGTCAACCCGGGCACGGTTGTGGAAGTAGACTGCCGGTTCGCCGGCGAAGAGATCGGTAACGGCATGCCGATCTGGGTCCGATTCGATCTGCCGATCCGGGAGGATCAGCGCGCGGCCATCGAGCGCACCGCATCGATCACCACATCCCCGGAGCAAGAAGGCGCGTGGGGCTGGTTCGACAGCAACACCTTATGGTGGCGTCCCAAGGAATACTGGCGGCCGGGCAGCACCGCCCATGTGGAGGTCAAGGCCGCCGGGCAGCCGGGGGACGACACCTGGATCGCCAACGACGCCGTGGGGGAATATCGCTTCGGGGATTTGCGGGTCCTCCAGACCAATATCGATGCCCACACCACCACCTGCCTGCGCAACGGCGAGGTTGTCAAGGTGCTGGCCGTCAGCACCGGCAAACCCGGCTATGAGACGATGACCGGCACCAAACTGATCATGCAGAAGGATTTCAAGACCGTGATGGACTCCGCCAGCTACGGCGTCAACGACGGCCCCGAGTCCTATCGACTCGAGGTCTATTACGCCCAGCGCATCACATGGTCGGGTGAGTACTTCCATGCCGCGCCCTGGGCCGATGCCTCGCACGGAAACAACAACGTCAGTCATGGCTGCACCGGGATGAGCGATTCGGACGCCGAATGGCTATTCGGCTTCACCCAGGTGGGCGACCCGGCCGAGTTCACCGGCAGCACCTTTGGGGTTCAACCGCAGCAGACCTGGGGATGCTGGGTTTACTCTTGGCAGGACTGGCAGTCGCAGAGCGCCTTGGGTTGATCCCACCCCACCGCGTCATGCGGTTACTGCAACCGCGGGACTATGTGAGGCTGGTCTGCTCGGAGACAGTGGGGAATTCTCCCGGTTCCCGGTATGACCAGGGGACCGTATACTAGGCGTTGTGGGTGTGGCGATGCTAGCGTCGCGTACTGTAAACGACACTTCTTAAGTCCATTGGGGGACACCTTGAGGGAGAAGACAGATCGGAGAGGAACACGTCACGTGTTCGCTCTCTTCCTATCCATATTGATTGGCCTTGCGGGCACCGTGACGGGAACGACCGTGGCGCACGCCGAAGAGGTGGACGCGATCGTTCCCGGTAGCCTCAAGCTGGAAAAACTCTATGAGCAGGACCAGCCGCTGTATGTCTGGCAGGCGGTTAAGCTGTCGGGACAATGGCGCATCGCGGACGGCACCGGCAGGAAGGGCGACACCTTCCGGATCGGCCTGCCGCCCGAACTGGAAGGATTCTCCGGCACCTTCGATTTGATGGGGGTATCCGGGGATCCCTTGATCTACGGCAATTGCACGGTGGGGGTCGCCGAGGCGGTCTGCACATTGAACGAGAACGTGGAGCACCGCATCAACGTGGGCGGCGAATTCTGGATTCGCGGTTCGGTGGCCAAAACCATCGACACGTCCACGGTGGACATCACCGTCAGCCATGGCCGGATCGAGCAGGTTCCGCTGCCCAACGGTCAGCCAGGTGTCGGTTTCAACCCCTTCGTGCCATCCGATCCCTACAAGACCGGCTGGTTCGTCAACTCAAGCCTGGACGAGCTCTACTGGCAGGTCGTGGTGCCCAGTTCCCAGCTGACCGACGTCTCTAAGATCACCATCCAAGACAACTTCAAGGTGCCGGGCTCCGAATTGACCGTGCTGCCGGAGCATCTGGAGTTCTTCAAGATCCCTGCCACCTCGGAATGCTGGAACGCCAACCACACCCCGAAGTGCCGCACCACCTTGTACAGCGCAGGCCAAGCCGCCCCCGGAGTTCAGGTGAACGTGGACGAAGCCGCCGATACGATCAGTGCGACCTTCGACAACGGCACCAATTTCGCCGCAGGCGATATCTTTATCCTCAACATCCGGGTCAAGACCGACCGCCCAACCGCGCCCGGCTCGACCTTCGACAACACCGCCACGGTCAATGGCCGCGGACTCACCAGCACGGTCACCCGCGACGCATCCGGTAACGGTACCGGCGCCGGCATCCCGGTGGGTCAACTGGAACTCAACAAGGTCGTCAACGGCACCGTCCCCGGTGACACCGTCTTCCCGGTGGAGTACTCGTACACCGTCGATGGGCAGCCGAAGAGCGGAACTCTCGACCTGAAGGCCGATGGTTCGGTCGAGGCCTTGCGGAATCTGCCCCAGGGCACCGTGGTGACCCTCACCGAGCGGCTGCCCAGTGTGCCCGGCCAGGTTTTCGGCGATCCGGTGTTCTCGGGTGCCGGGGTCACCGACGGGGGTGCGGATTCCCCCAGCGCGACGGTCAGTATCCAGGGTCTCAACAAGGTTTCGGTGACCCTGACCAATACCGCTACCCCGATCGGCAAGGTGGTGCCGGTTTCGCCCACCATCACCGCCGGCAGCTGCCCAGCGGGAGCGACCACGCCCACCGACCCGACCGTGCAGGTCCCGACCACCCCGGGCATCGCCTATAGCAGCCCCCGGATAGCCGTAGACGGCAACAAGGTCACCGTCACCCTCACCGCCACCGCCGAGCAGGGCAAGCAGATCGACCCCGCTGGCCTGCCCACCGGGTGGACGATGAACGCCGACGGCACCGCCACCTTCACCGGGCAAATCACCCAACCCGACTGCACCCGGTCGCCGGTCCCGGTCACCCCGGTCACTCCCAAAGTGGATGTGAATACGTGTCCGGCAGGCTCGGCCTCGCCCATGCCGCCGAAGGTTGAACTGCCCAAGGTGACCGGTCTCGCCTACGGCGACCCGAAGATCGAGGTGAACAAGCGGAAGGTGATCGTCACCGTGACCGTCGCTCCCGAACCCGGCTACGTGATCGACAAGGACAGGCTGGGTGAAGGCTGGACGATGAACGCCGACGGCACCGCGACCTTCTCCTTCAAGGGTACGGCGCCAAAGTGCTCCACCGACGACGACAAGAAGCCTGGCCTGCCGAAGACCGGCGGTGACGGCGATGTGGCCGCCTTCACCCTCGCCGCTAGCGCATTGCTGACCGTGGGCGGCGCGGCACTGGCCATCGGTCGCCGCAAGTAACGAATCGGCGTTTGCCGGCTCGGGTTTGGGCCGGGACCGAGCGAGCAGCTGCTCGACCGGTCCCGGCCCAAGCCGATGTCTGGCATATTTGCCCGGTCACGATGCCAGCGCATCCGTTGACATCGTGGCCGGTTCGCCCCGGTGAGGCCACCGGGGCGAAGATAGCCGCTCAGTCCAGGAAGTCGAGCAAGGCGGCCGAAACCTGCCCGGGGTGGGAATGAAGCAGGCCGTGGGGACCGTCCGGCACGCTAATCAGTCGAGCGCCGGGAACGTATTGCGGCATTCGGGCGCCGCTGGCCTGAATGGGCACGATCTGATCGCCTGCACCATGGATCACCAGGGTCGGCATGCGGATCAGGCCAAGATCGCCGCGGAAGTCGGTCAGCCACAGTTCGATGGATTCGGCCAGCGCGGTCAGGCTTGCCTGCCGGGCAACCCGGATCGCGGCCTCGATCCGATCCCGATCCACCTTGAGCTCCGAGCCGGAATCGACCGGGACGGAATAGAAGTTGGTCAAGAATCCGGTCAGGAAACTCTCCGGGTCGGCTCGCAGGGCCACCTGCATCTCGGCCGCCGCCTGCGGGGTGAAACCCCCCTCGGGATTGTCGGGCAGCGTGGCGTCCAGGCAGGGTGGGATGGCCGCCACGAAGACGGCGGCGGTCACCCGAGCGGTGCCATGCCGGGCGATATAGCGCGCCACCTCACCGCCGCCCATCGAGAAGCCGGCCAGTGCCACATCCACGAGGTCTAACCTCGTCAACAACGTATCGAGGTCGTCTGCGAAGGTGTCGTAGTCATAGCCGCCTTCGGGCTGCCCGGAGCGACCGAAGCCCCGCCGGTCGTAGGCGACCACCCGATGCCCCGCCGCGACCAGCGGATCGGCGATCTGCTGCCAGGACTGTCCTGAAGCCGGCCAGCCATGGATCAAGACGATAGGACGCCCCGATCCTCCGGTATCGGTGTAATACAGTGTGGTCGGGTATTCACCGGTCGTATCTAGCGTTGCCATCTGCTGCCTCCTCGCGTGCTGGACGGCCGCGTGATCGCGACCTGATTCGACTCTAGGCGGCTCGCAGCAGACACACCGGCACATCGCGAGGTTACCGGCCGGCTTCCCGGGCTCGGCCCGGTAGTCTCCAAGCATGGCACGCACACTCCCCCGCAAGCTGGCCTGGCTGCCCGCGCTGCTTTTGATGGCGGATCTTTGCGGTTGCCGATTGCTGCAGCCCGATCCACCCAAGGGTGCCCCCGAGACCGCCCAGCTACTCGCCGAGGCGCTGCGCACCGGATCGCTCGAACAGGTGCCGCTGGCGGGGGACGCCGCCCGCGCGATTCTGGATCACGCGCAGGCCACGAGCGCCCTGGATGGGCTGACCCCACAGGTTTCGGTGGGTAAGCCGGATTACCCTGACCGGGCGACCGCGGTCCTCCCCCTCGATCAGACGTACGCCTTCCCGCAAGGAAACTGGCAGTTCACCTCCAACGTCACGCTGCGGTACCAAGACGACCGCTGGCGGGTCGAATGGACCCCACGGGTGGTGCATCCCCAACTCACCGAGAGCACCCGGTTGTATCACGAGCGCACCAGCGCGAAGCGCGGTTCGATCCTGGGCGCCGGTGGCGAAGCCATCGTCGAGGATCGCCCGGTCTATCGCGTCGGGATCGACAAAACCAAGGCGCCGCAGTCGCAATGGGAGAGCTCTGCCCGGGCGCTGGCCGAGCTGGTCCGGATCGACCCGCAGGGCTACGTCGATCAAGTTGCCGCGGCCGGCGAGCAGGCCTTCGTATTGGCTATCACGCTGCGGGAGGGCCAGGTTCCGGCGGCGATCGACACCATCCCCGGGGCCACCGCATTGGCTGGCATGCTGCCGCTGGCGCCTACCGCAGACTTCGCCCGGGGCCTGCTGGGGGTAGCGGGGCAGGCCACCGCGGAGATAATAGAGGCTAGCCAAGGCGGTATTCAGGATGGAGACGTGGTGGGCCTGAGCGGGCTCCAGGCCCGCTATGACGAACAATTGCGCGGTCAACCGGGGCACACGATCAGCATCATTGGCCGCAGCCCGGAGCAGCTCGCCGAGCTTCCGCCGGCAGCGGGCCCCTCGCCCACCGCCCAGGGCACTGCGGCACCCGGGGGTGGGTTGCTGTTCTCGGTGGCGCCTGTGGCCGGCACTCCGCTCAGGCTCACCCTGGATCTGGATATCCAGCGCAAAGCCGAGCAGGTGCTGGCCCAGTACGGCAACCGTCTGGTGATGGTGGCGGTATTGGACCGGCGCACCGGTGGCATCCTGGCAGCTGCGAACTCCCCGGCCGCCCAGGGACAGTTCTATGTCGACACCGGCCGGTACCCACCGGGTTCCACGATGAAGGTGGCCACCGCGTTGGCCCTGTTGCGGCGCGGCCTGACCCCCGATTCCCTGGTCGACTGCTCGGAGACCGCCGAGGTCAACGGCCGGGTATTCCGCAACTACAACGGCTATCCGGCCGAGTTCATCGGCCAGATCCCGTTGCGCACCGCCCTCCAGCAGTCCTGCAACACCGCCTTCATGAACCAGGCCAGGGATTTCGCACCCGGTGAGCTGGCCGCAGCGGCCGCAAGCCTGGGCATGGGCGTGGATTTCGACTCCGGCTTCGACGCCTTCTACGGTTCCGTGCCGCCGACCGACGACCCGGTCACCATGGCAGCCGACGCCATCGGTCAAGGCGAGGTGCTGGTATCCCCGATGGCGCTGGCGGCCGAGGCCGCCTCGGTCGGCTCCGCCCAGACCCTGGCGCCCTATCTGATCGACGGCAAACAGCCGGTCCCGGACGCGCAGCCGCTCACCGCCCAGGAGGCCGCCTACCTGCAGGACATGATGCATGCCGTGGTCACCGCCGGCACCCTGCCCCAACTGTACGGCTGGTTGGATGGCGGCAAATCCGGCACCGCCGAGTACGGCAGCGACAGCCCGCCGAAAACGCATGGCTGGGCGGTTGGCTATGTGGGCGACTGGGCGATCTGCGCGATGGACCATGAGCAGACCGACAGCCCCTATATTCCCCAATTCGTCATCCAGCAGATGCTGACGAAATGATCGGCGGGCTACGAGCACCATGAGATTCACCTGGCCGAATACCGCCATTGAGCTGCTGGTCATCTTGTTGCTGGCCCTGCTGGTGCGGGGGTTGCTGCGCCGTGTGATCGCCCGGGTCGTCCGGCAGGCCACCCGCCGGGCCGAAGGCCAGTCCGGGGGGCGGGCCGCCGCCCTGGCCGGTCAGGCGACCAGGCTGCTGCTACAGGCCGCCGACCTGAACTCCAAACGTCAGGCGCACCGCACCCGCACCCTGGGATCGATGCTGGGCTCGCTGGTGGATGTGCTGGTGGGGCTGGTAACGGTGTTCATGATGCTACAAACCCTGGGAGTGAACGTCATGCCGGCCGTGGCCTCGGCCGGCATCGGAGGGGTGGCGCTCGGTTTCGGTGCCCAATCATTGGTCAAGGATGTGATCTCTGGCATCTTTTTGATGCTGGAGGACCAACTGGGTGTCGGCGACCAGATCGACATCGGCACGCTCACCGGCACCGTGCAGGCGATGGGGCTGCGGGTCACCCGGGTGCAGGACACCAGTGGGGAGATCTGGTATATCCGCAACGGCGAAATCGTCACCCTGGGCAATCGCACCCAGGGCTGGTCAACCGGCAGTATCACGTTGCCGGTGGCGACCACGGCCGACCCCTTCAAGGTCATCGCGGTGCTGACCGAGGTCTGTGCCGCTTTCGCCAATGACCCGCAATGGCAAGACCAGATCCTCTCGACGCCCGAGGCGTTGGGGTTGTCCGGGGTCGAGGTGGCCCGGGCCAACTATCTGATCGTGGTGAAATGCCCCGCCAACCAGCAGTGGGGTGTCGAGCGTGAGCTCCGGGCCCGGGCCCTGGCCGCGTTGACGACGGCCGGTATCGAAATCGCCCAGTTACCGCTGCCGGAGCGGTCCACCGACTGACTGGGCAGCGCGGCCACCGCCCGCCGGCCCGGCCCGGGGACCGGGATGGGCCCGGTGGTCATCGCAACCGCGATGAACTACTCTTTAGTAGAGTTCACCGGGAAAAGCTGGTGCGAACCCAGAACTGACCCACAACCGTGCTGGGCCCCCACCCCAGTCGGAACGCCCGGTGAGCCTTGGCCATTCACTCTCGTCGAGGTCCGCTAGAAGGCAAAGACTGCCCGGGCTTCGCAGAAAGGACCGGGAAATGACCATCCCGAAACCGCTTGCCGGCCTCGGCGTTGCCGTTGCACTGGTTTTCACCCCGGTGGTTGGGGTATTCAACGGCAATGCACAGGCGCTGCCCGTCCCCGCGGAAACCCATTCCGCAACCCCCGGAACCACCGCCGACAGCGCGCAGGCTAGTTCACGAGCCGCCGACTATCTCGCCGCCCAGATGCCCGAGGGACAGCTGAACGGCATGACCGGCACCCCGGACCCCGGCAACACCGTCGATGCCGCCCTGGCCCTGCTGGCCACCGGCGGTCACACCGATACGGTCGACAAGGCAACCGAATGGCTGCGAGGCCAGGCCCGCGATTACACCAAGGACGGCACCGATGCCGGCCGGCTCGGCAAGCTGGCCATCTATGCCGATGCGGCAGGGATCGATCCGACGGATTTCGGCGGTCTCAACCTGATCGAGGGCATGCAGCATGCCGCCTCACCCACCGAAAACCCGTTCAGTTCGGCATTGCTGGTATTGGGCCTGGCCCGCACCGAAACCGAGGTGCCCGACCGGGTGGTCGGTGACCTGTTGGCGACCCGGGATCCGGGCGGCAGCGGCGCCTTCGGTTTCGGCGCGGCCACGCCGATCGACCAGGATTCCACGGCCCTGGCCGCGCAGGCCCTATCCCTGCTGACCGAAAACGCCGAGGCCCGGGCGGCCGCGGTGGATGCCGCCGACTTCCTGGCCAAGGACTTCGAAGCCAACGGCAAGTGGACCACCTATTCGCCGGCCAATACCGCCGGGCTGGCGATCCCGGTGCTGGCGGCCGGCGGCCATGACAGCCAGTCGGTGGTGACCTGGCTGCTCGGCCAGCAACAAGCCGACGGCGGCTTCCCCGCCAGCCTGGACGGCTCGGCCAGCGATGCGTTCGCCACCGCCCAGGCGCTACTCGGGTTGGCGGGCAGTTCCGTGGCCGCGGCGCCGGCAAAGGTGGAAGCTGCTTCCCCCACGCCCAATTCTGCGTCCGCATCCCCCGCGGCGACGGCCTCCGCATCGGCGAACGCACCCGGCACCGCGGCATCGGATGGCAGCAATACCATCGTCATCGGCTTGGTGGTGCTCACGGTGCTGGCGGTGGGTATCGTGCTGTTCAGCCGTTATCGCACCAAGTGATCCCGGCATTGGCCCGCATCTGGCGGCGGTTGGCGATGCCGCTGGCGCTGGTCTGCGGGCTGGTGTTGCTGCCGGTCGGCGGCGCGGCCGCCGATGAGGAGGCCGACTGTCAACAGACCGGCGGTATCTATGTGTACATCTTCTACGAGTCCAGCCAGGTGACCGCAGGATGCACCCACGCGCAGACCGGTTATGCGCGCATCGCCGAGCTCACCACGGTGGCCGCCACCTCGTCCGGATTCATCTGCCGGATCGCCGACCGCCCCGAGACCTGCACCGAACCGGACGGCGGCACCCAGGTGTACTGGACCTACTGGTGGTGGCGCGACGACGCCTGGCTGTATGCCACCGAGGGCGGCGGCTACCGTGGCGTCCCGGGCAGCGTGGAGGCGTGGCACTATTCCGCCGGCGAGATGCCCCCGGTGGAGCCCACGGCGAACGGGCGGGTCTCCCCGGCCGCCACCGCCGATACTCCCCGGGCTGCCCCGGCCGGTTCCGGGCCCGGCCCAGGAAGCCCGGCCACCACCATCGTGACCCTCGCAGTCGTGCTGCTCGGTGGGTTGGGCTATTTCATCTGGCACCGCCGGCAACGGCGCGGGTAAGCAATGGGACGTCCGCTGACCCGGCCACCGCAGGCTATCGTGAGTCCCCCGGCGGCCGGCCGGCCGGCGGGCCGGCCGGTCCACCCCTGGGCCTGGTGGGTGTGGGCCATCGGCGCGGCCGTCGCGGTTAGCCTGGCCCGCAATCCACTGCTGCTGACGCTGCTTGTCGCCGCGGTGATCTTCGTGGTTCTGCAGCGGCGCAGCCAGGCCGTCTGGGCCCGCTCCCTGGGCGTGTACCTGTTGCTTGCGGTGGTGATCGTCGCCGTGCGGCTGGTTTTCCAGATCGTGCTTGGCGGCTTGCGGGAGGGCACCGTGGTGTTCCGGCTGCCCGAGATCGGCCTGCCGGCCTGGGCGGCCGGGATCCGGCTGGGTGGCCCCGTGACCCTGGAGGGATTGTTGTTCACCGGATTCGATGCCGCACGCATGGCCGGGCTGCTATTGGCCATCGGCGCGGCCAATACCCTAGCCAATCCCAGACGGACGCTCCGCAATGTCCCGGCGGCCTGCCACCAGGTGGCGACCGCCCTGGTGATAGCCATCTCGGTGGCCCCGCAGCTGATCGAATCGGTCTTCCGGGTCCGGCGGGCGCGCCGCCTGCGCGGCGGTCCGGGCGGCGGGTTCAGGGGGCTGGCCTCGGTCGTCGTACCGGTTCTGGAGGACGCCATCGACCGCTCCCTGGCGCTGGCGGCCGGCATGGAATCCCGCGGCTACGGCCGCACCCGGGCGGGCGGGCGGTTGGGCGCAGCCGAGGCGGCCGCCCTGCTGATTGCCATGTTGACGATCGTCTTCGGCACCTTCGTATTGCTGGGGCTGCCCGGCGGCACGGGCTGGGCCAGCGGGCTGCTGGGTTTCGGCCTGCTCTGCGGGGTATGGGCGCTACGCCAGAGCGGTGCCCGGCTGGGCGTCACCCGCTATCGTCCCGATCGATTCGGCGGTCCCGAATGGGTGGTCTGCCTGTGCGGCATCCTCGCCGGCGCATCGGTGGTCTGGCTGGCCCACAGCGATCCGGCGATGTCGGTCGCGGCCTACCCGCTGGTCTGGCCCCGGTTGAGCTGGCCGATGATCCTGGCGGCCGCGATCATCGCCGTGCCCGGGGTGGCTACCCCGCCGGAGAAGGGATCGGACCGATGATCGAGTTTCGCAAGGTGACGATCGGCTATGCCGACGCCACCGAGCCCACCGCGGCGGCCGAGCCGATCCTGCAGGACGTCGATTTGCGGATCCCGGAAGGCGACCTGGCCTTGGTGGTCGGCCATACCGGCACCGGGAAGTCCACTCTGCTGGGCGCCATGAACGGCCTGGTGCCGCACTTCACCGGTGGCTGGCTGACCGGCGAGGTACTGGTCGCGGGCCGGGACACCCGCAGCCACCGGCCCCGCGATCTGGCCGACGTGATCGGCTACGTCAATCAGGATCCGCTGCGTGGTTTCGTCACCGACCGGGTTGAGGACGAGATCGCCTACGGCATGGAGCAGCTGGGATTGGGGCCGGCGGCCATGCGCAAGCGAGTCGAGGAAACCCTGGACCTGCTCGGCATCGCCGAACTGCGGCGGCGGGGGCTGGCCGGCCTTTCCGGTGGCCAACAGCAGCGGGTCGCGATCGCGGCGGTGCTTGCGGCCCAACCCCGGATCGTGGTGTTGGACGAGCCCACGTCGGCGCTGGATCCGACGGCCGCCCAGGATGTGCTCTCGGCGATCACCACCCTGGTGCACGAGGTGGGCCTGACGGTGGTCCTGGCCGAGCACCGGCTGGAACGGGTTATGCAGGTGGCCGACACGCTGGTCTGGTTGCCGGGCGATGGGTCGGTGCGCACCGGGCCACCGGCCGAATTGCTGAGTGACTGCGATGTGCGTCCCCCGCTTGGCGAACTGGCCGCACGGCTGGGCTGGCCGAATGTGCCCGGCAGTGTACGCGATGCCCGCCGGCGGGTGCAGCGCGAACGGATCGTGGTGGCGCCGGCCCCGGCCACCGCGGCCCTGGCCGGCACACCCGTGGTGGCCGAGCTCGGCCACGTTCAGGTACGTTACGGTCAACTGCTGGCGGTGGCCGACGTCAGCCTGCTGTTCGCCGGCGGCGAGGTGACCGCGCTGATGGGACGCAACGGCGCCGGTAAATCCAGCCTGCTGTGGGCCATCCAGGGGGCGGTGGCCAGCAGCGGCACCATCCAGGTGACCGGCAGCGATCCCCGGGCTCTCACCGGGCCGAGGGCGGCCAGCCTGGTAACTCTGGTGCCGCAGGATGCCGCGGACCTGCTCTACCTGCCCACCGTGGCCGCCGAATGCGCCCAGGCCGACAGGGAATCCGGGGTGCCGGCGGGTACCACCGCCGGGCTGTTGCGGCGGCTGGGCAGCGAGTTGCCGCCGGACAGCCACCCGCGCGACCTGTCGGAGGGCCAGCGGCTGACGCTCGTGCTGGCCATCCAGTTGGCCGCTAAACCCCGGCTGTTGCTGCTCGACGAACCAACCCGCGGTTTGGATTACGCGATGAAACACGAATTGGCCGGCATCGTCGCCGAGATCGCCGCCGCCGGCACGGCGGTGGTGATCGGCACCCACGATGTCGAGTTCGCCGCCCAGGCCACGCAGCGGTGCGTGCTCATGGCGGACGCCGAGGTGATCGCCGATGGGCCTACTCGCGACGTGCTCACCTCATCGCCGGCTTTCGCCCCGCAGATGGCCAAGGTATTCCACCCCAACCCGCTGCTGACCCCGAGCGAGGTGCACCGCCGATGAAACAGCCGGCAACGCTAACCGCGGCATCGCCTGGCCGGGCAGTCCCGGTGGGTGCGTTGAGCAGGGTGCTGCTTGGCGGCACGGCGGTGCTCGGTGCCTTGGCGTTCACCTGGCCGCTGTTCATCGACCCGGGCAGCGCGCTGGCGGCCGATACCACCGCCCCACTCGTCCTGGCCGGGATACTGCCGCTGCTGCTCGGGTTGGTCGTGGTGCAGCTGACCAACGCAGAGCTCGACGTCAAGGCGCTATCGATGCTCGGGGTGTTGACGGCGATGGGTGCGGTGGCCCGGCCGCTGGGTGCGGGTACCGCCGGGGTGGAACTGGTCTTCTTTCTGATCTTGCTCGCCGGCCGGGTGTTCGGTGCCGGTTTCGGGTTCGTCCTGGGCAACACCACCTTGTTCGCTTCCGCCCTGATAACCGGCGGAGTGGGCGCCTGGCTGCCGTATCAGATGCTGGCGGCCGGATTCATGGGGTTGGGTGCCGGTTTGTTGCCGCACGCGCGGGGCAGGGCCGAGAGCTGTCTGCTGGCGGGCTATGGCGTACTGGCCAGCTTCGGCTACGGCATGGCCATGGATCTAGCGTTCTGGCCGTTCGTGGTGGGCCGGGGGGCTGGGGGGTTCGACCCCGATCTGGGACCGATCGCGAATCTGCATCGCTTTCTGGTGGTCAACTTGGCCACCGGGATGGGTTGGAACCTCGGCCGGGCGGTCACCAATGCGGTGTTGGTGGGCGTGCTCGGGTCTCCGGTGCTGCGGGTGCTGCGCCGGGCAAACCGTAGGGCCGGTTTCGTGGCCGCCGACAACCGTCCGGGGCACCGACGGTGACCACCGGCACCAGGGCGCACCGCGTATCGACCGGGACCGGGGATACCCGGCCAGCCGCCACGCCGGTGCCGACAGCTCAGCCGCGACGTACCCCCGGCCGATAGGCGCCGGGACGCTGCGGCCAGGTCACGGTTGCCCGTAAACTTACCGATGTCGTGGCGAATGGACCGCAGCAGGGGGAGAATGGGCGGGTCTGCGAACGCTACCCAGCTAGGAGGTGCCCGTGTCCGGTCCCCAGTCCGAACCTCCCAAGCTGCCCGGGTTCAGCTACACCGGCTGGTTGGGTTCGGGCGGCTTCGCCGACGTGTTCAGCTATAACCAGGACGACCTGGATCGCGAGGTGGCCGTCAAGGTGCTGCTGAACGATCTGCCACCGGAGGCGGCCAAGCTGTTTGCCTCCGAGATCAACCTGATGGCCAAGCTGTCCAGCCACCCTTCCATCGTATCGGTCTTCCAGGCGGGCATGGCAGCCGACGGCCGGCCCTTCCTGGTCATGGAGGTCTGCCCGCCGCCTACCCTGCGCGGCCGGCTGCGTAGCAGGCCCTTCGATGTGCCGAAGACCCTCGAAATCGGCGTGCAGATCGCCAGCGCCGTGGAGACCGCTCATCGCCTCGGAATGACCCACCGGGATATCAAACCTTCAAACATCCTGTTCACCGAGTATGGCCGGGCCGCATTGACCGATTTCGGCATCTCGATCCCGTCGCTTTCCGTTCCGGGCGCCGAGACAGCCTTCTCGGTGGCTTGGGCTCCGCCCGAACAGATCCGCAACCAGCTGGTCGGCCCACCCGCCGATATCTACTCCTTGGCTGCGACCCTATGGGCGATGCTCACCGGACGCAGCCCCTTCGAGTCCGAGACGGGCGAGAACTCCTACGAGGCGATCCAAAACCGCAACCTCAACGACCCGATTCCGCCGCTGAACCGGACCGATGTGCCCGAGTCCTTGGAGTGGGCGCTGCGCCGGGCCATGGACAAGGATCCCGCCAAACGGCAGCCCAGCGCGTTGGATTTCGCCCGCCAGTTGCAGCAGGTACAGACCGAGCTCGGGTTGCCCGCCACCACGATAGACGTGCGGGTGGACGCCAACCGGCGTAAACGCGCCGCCGAGGCCGAGGCCGCCTACGAAGGCACCCGGGTGGCCAGCTTCGAGCGCTCCGGCAAGGAAGGCGGCACCGGCGGTACCGGCGGGAGCGGCGGATCGAGCACCGGCGGCACCCAGAACAGCAGCGGAGCCCACACCTTGGCGCAGGCTCCGGTGTTCGACGCCCAGGCCGATGGCAAGGCACAGTTCTGGCTGCCGCTGAGCCAAGGCTCCCAGCCATCGTGGTGGCGGGAGGGTACCGGGTGGCCGAGCGCCCGGCCCCCCGCCTACCCGCCCGCGACCGTTGGCCCCGGAATCGCCGCCGGGCCGGGAGCCACCAATTGGCCGGCACCGGCCGGGGCCCCCAGAACCCAACCCGGCGATGCCATGGGTGGGCTGTCTCAGCCGGTTCGCCAGCTTCCGGGCAGCGCCGGTACTCCACCACCGCTGATCCTGGAATCGGAAGAGCGGCCGGAGATGAACCCGCTGACGCGCAACATCATGATCGCGATTCTGGGTTTCCTGGTGCTGGTGCTGCTGCTGGTGGTGTTGCTGTGAGGGACCGGTCGCGGCTGGGGGAAGACCGGACGGCGGGGTAGACTATCCGGTCGTGTCATCGTTCGAGAGTCAGGGCCTGCAGCGGGTTTTGTCGACCTTGCGTCCGGTCCTGCCGGTGATTCAGCGGTTGGGGCGGGTCTTCGCCGATGCGGGCTGCGAGCTCTACCTGGTGGGTGGCTCGGTCCGCGATGCGATCATGGGCAGGGCCGGGGACGACCTCGATTTCACTACCTCGGCCCGGCCCGCGCAAACCCGGCGGCTGCTGGCCCAGCTCACCGAGACGGTCTGGGATATCGGCAGCGCCTACGGCACCATCGGTGCGAGTCTGGCTCAGGCCGGCCGGCATCGGCTGGTTGAGGTGACCACCTTCCGGGCGGACAGCTACCGGCCCGATTCCCGCAAACCACAGGTGGTGTTCGGGGACGATATCGCCGCCGATTTGGCTCGCCGGGATTTCACGGTAAACGCGATGGCGCTGGAGGTGACCGCTGCGGATCCGGCGAATTGGCGGTTCGTCGACCCGCATGGCGGGCTGGCCGATCTGACGGCCCGTCTGCTGCGCACCCCATCGTCCCCTCAGGTCAGCTTCACCGACGACCCCCTGCGAATGATGCGGGCCGCCCGGTTCGCGGCCCAGTTGGATTTCGCGCTGGATCCGGCCACCGCCGCGGCGCTGCCCGAGTTGGCTGGGCGAATCCGGATAGTCAGCGCCGAGCGGGTGCGTGACGAATTGAGCAAGCTGCTGCTGACCGACAGCCCGCGACCCGGCCTGGATATCCTGGTCGATTCGGGGTTGGCGGAGTTGATCCTGCCCGAGTTGCCCGCTATGCGGCTGGAGCGCGATGAGCACCTGCGGCACAAGGATGTCTATGAGCATTCCCTGACCGTGCTGGATCAGGCAATCGCCTTGGAGCGGGCCCGGGACTGGGTATCCGGGAAACCCAACCCCGACCACCGGCCCGATCTGATCGTCCGGCTGGCGGCGCTGCTGCACGATATCGGCAAACCGGCCACCCGGGGTGTGACGGCCGGCAAGGTCACCTTCCACCATCACGATGTGGTGGGCGCCCGGATGGCCCGCAAACGACTCACCGAACTGCGGTTCCCGAAGGATGTGGTGGGTGCCGTCAGCCAGTTGATCAACCTGCATCTGCGCTTCCACGGCTATGCGGAGGGCTCTTCGGGTGGGGCATCGTCCGGCTGGAGCGACGCCGCGGTGCGACGTTATGTGCGCGACGCCGGGGAGCAACTGGAGCGGCTGCATATCCTGACCCGCAGCGACTGCACCACCCGCAACCAGCGGAAGGCCGATCGCCTGCGCCGGGCCTATGACGAGCTGGAATACCGGATAGACGAGCTCGCGGCCGCCGAGGAGCTGAACGCCATCCGACCCGATCTGGACGGCAACCAGATCATGGCCCTGCTGAATCTTCGGCCGGGACGCGAGGTGGGGCGGGCCTATCGGTTCCTGCTGGAACGCCGGATGGCCGAGGGGCCTCTCGGCGTCGAACGCGCCACCGCCGAGTTGCTGGCCTGGTGGGGTGAGACGAGCGTCCCGAATGCCGCCGATGAGCGCTGACGGGCAGCTCCCCGGCCATTTGATCCGGGTCGCGGGTACCGACCGGCTGTTTCATCGCGGACGGGTCCTTGGGGTATTGCTAGCCATTCTGGCGATGACGATGCTGGCGGTCAGTTCGTTGAACGTTGCACTGCCCAGCATCGCCAGCAGCCTGGCAGCCAGCCCGACCGATCTGCAATGGCTGCTGTCTGGATATGCGCTGGCCTTCGGCATCGTGCTGGTTTCGGCTGGCCGGGTCGGTGACGTGCTCGGCCGTTCGAGCGTCTTCGCGGTGGGGGTGGCGGTCTTCACCGTGTCCTGCCTGGGCTGCGCCCTGGCAACCGAACCGTCGTGGCTGAACCTGAGCCGCGCCGTGCAGGGGGTGGGGGCGGGTATCGCCTCGCCTCAGGTGAACGGCATGATCCTGCAATACTTCAGCGGACGCGCCCGGGCCCGGGCCTTCGCCTTGTTCGGGCTGGTGATCTCGGTCTCGGTGGCCGCCGCTCCGCTGCTGACCGGATTGCTGATCCAAGCGCTGGGACCCGAATTGGGCTGGCGGATGACCTTCTGGTGGACGGTGCCCATCGGCGTGGCCACCTTTGCGGTCCTGTGGCGTTGGTTGCCCTTCGAAACCGAGCGGCGCCGGCGGATCGACCGGGCCGGCCGGCATGCCCAGGCCATTCGCCTCGACCTGGACCCGGTGGGCATGGTTCTGCTGACGGGCGCCGTGCTGTGCATCATGGGTCCCTTCCTGCTGCGCGAACCGATCTGGTTCAGCCTGCTCGCCGCAGGGGCCGGGCTGTTGACCGGCTGGGTGGCTTGGGAGAGGCGCTACGCCGCGCACGGCGGATCGCCGATGGTTGATCTGGGGTTGTTCCGGCATCGCTCGTTCACCAATGGAACGCTGGTCTCGGGCACCCTGTTCGTCGGCGGGACCTCCGTGTTCGTGATCATCGCATTGTACCTGCAATCCGGGCTGGGGGCCTCCGCGCTGGTCGTGGGGCTGATCGGGCTGCCCAATGCCATCGGTTCGGCCTGGGCTTCGATATGGGCCGGTGAGCGGGTGCTGCACCATGGCCGGCGCATCGTCGTGGCCGCCTGCATGCTGTATCTGCTCGGTCTGGTGGCAGCCGTCGGTGTGGCCCTGCTGGGTCCGTCGCTCGGACCGGCCGGCTATTGCTGGCTCGCCCTGCCGTTGACCGCGGTGGGTGCCGGGATGGGAGCGATCGGTTCCTGCAATCAAACCCTCAGCCAGGCCGATATCCCACCGGCTGTGGGCGGCACGGCGGGTGCGGTGAAGCAGGTGGCCGAGCGGATCGGCACCGCGGTGGGCATAACGATCATCTCGGCGGTCTTTTTCTGGATGGTGCCCCGGGGCTGGACGTCCGCGTTCGTTGCCTCCTATGCCGTGATCGCTCTGTTCATCTCGCTGACTGCTGTGTTTGCGTTGCTAGATCTGCGCGCGCTCGGCGACGGCGCCGGCCGTGGCGTCCCGGGGCCGGCTTCTTCCCGGGCGATCGACTGACCGTACCTGCCCGGTGAGCCGCATCGCCGGGCGTGAGCCGGGCCGTGCAGCCCGGCGACGCAGTTCGCCGGGCGGGTCGTCCTAGGATGTAGCGGTGCGCCAGACCATGACCCGCAGCATGCCGATCGTCTTGATCTGTCTGCTCGTGTCGGTGCTGGCACCGCCAGCGGTGTCCCCCGCGGCCGCGGAGTCGCCCGCCGCGGTCGAGGTGACGCTCACGGCGATCTCTCCCGAGGTGCTGGGCAACTCCGGTGACCTGACGATAGCGGGGCATCTGACCAACGTCTCCGGGGAGGAATTGCGCCGGGTGGAGGTGCGGTTGTGGCGCGACGCCACGCCGATCCGCCGCCCCGAGGCGCTGCCTGGGCTCACCCTCACGCGATCGCGAACCGGCCAGGCGATGGAGTCGGCTTCCGCCCGGGCCGAGATAGCCGGCGGCGAGGGTTTCGCACCCGATCAGTCGGCGGAGTTCAGCGTGCACGCCTCGATGGCGCCGGACGCGGCGGAGCAGCTGTGGCTCAGTTCTCCGGGGGCGGCCTATCAGGTCGGGGTGGAGGTCTACGGCACTACCGATTCGGGCGGTTACCAGCTGTTGGGTAGGGCGGCGGCGGTGTTGGGCTATCCGGGCAGCGCAGCGGTGCCGGTGTCCACCGTGGTGCTGTTGGCCGCCCACCCCACGCTGCTGCCGCTGCCGGCGAACGCCCAGGCCACCGAGCCGGTTTTCGCGGATAACTCCCTAGCCAGCCAATTGACTGGGCGACTGGGAGCCTTGCTCACCCTGGCCGAGCAGGAACAGACCACCACCGTCGTCGATCCGGCCCTGTTCGATGAGGTGCAGGCGCTCAGCCGGCCGCATCTGGTGCACCAGGCCGACGGCAGCCTGAGCGAGGGCTCGGCAGCGGTGCAGCAGCTGGCAACCCAATGGCTTACCCGGCTGTTGGCTCTGACCGGCACGGGCAGGTTGGCGGTGGGACTATATGGCAGCCCCGATCTGTTGGCCGCGCAGGCCGCCGGCAAGCCGGAGGTTTTGGCGGCCGCCCGGGCCGCATTGGGCGATAACCACCCATTGGCCGAATTATCCACCGTGGTGGTACCGGCCAATGGCCTGTTGGACGAACAGACCTTGGCCGGCTTGGCGTCGGTGCCCAATTGGCTAGTCTTGGCGGCCAATCTGCCCTCGACGGGCCTGGTCTACGGTTCGGATGGGGCAACTGTCCTGGCGGTGCAGGGTCCAGAGGTGATGGCACCCGGCCCCGGCGAATCGCCGCTACAGCATCGGGAGCGGCTGTTGGCCACCGAGATCCTGGTGGCCAACGGCGGCTCGGTGGCGGTTCGGTTGGTGACCGACGTGCCGGGGGCCGAACTGGTCGGTGAGCAGCTCGCCTGGCGTCAGCCTCAACGGCTTGACCAGGCGATCGGTGACCGGCCCACCGAGCCGCCGGTTTTCGAGGACCCGGCCGGCCCACCGGCGACCGCGGATCTGGTGGCGGCCACCGACCGGGCCATCGAATTGTTCGCCGGCTTCGATGAGTTGACCGGCGAGCACGATCTGACGGCCAGCAGCTCGGCCAAGGCGTTGGCCACGGCCTGGTCGGGCACTTTCAACCGCGACCAGAGCAGGCAGGTGGCCTGGCTCGACAAGGTCACCGGGCCAGCCGCATGGCTATTGTCGGCCGAGGTCATCCAGTTGCGTATCTCGGATTGGGTGACCACCTCGTCGGCCGACAATTTGCTCCCGGTCACGGTCAACAACAACGGTGGGTATCCGGTCAAGGTACGGGTGGCGTTCGAATCCCAGAATCCCCTGCGGATCTCGGTTGCCGATTCGGATCTGTTCGTGGTGCAGCCCGGAGAATCCACCACGGTGCGGGTCAGCCCGCGAACCGAAGGCAATGGTAAGACCGGGATCACCGCCCAGGTGGTCAGCGCCTCGGGTCGCACGGTGGGTTCACCGGTCGATTTCGTGATCACCGGCACCTCCGCTGGCCGAGTGGCCTGGTTGATCATTCTTGCCTCGGGTGCGGTTCTGCTGGTCGCCACCGGTTTTCGGGTACGACAGGTGCGTCGGGCGGTCTCCTGATCGAGACTCCCGGCCGGCCGATCGCGGCCACCGGGCATCGGCTCGGGCCCGGGAGGTTCCCGTGGGCCCGCCCCATGAGCCTTGCCACGCCGGCAGGCCCGCCGGGTTTTGCCTGCTGGCTGGGCGATCGGTGGAACGACTTGAGCCCCAGGTACCCAATCGAGCCGCAAGCTGGGGCAGACTGTATTAGGCACTCGGGGAGGGGAGGTTGTGTGGATCCGGACGATCCTTTCACCACCAACCCCAGCATGAGGTTGGATCTTTCCATGGTGACGACCGGGTTGACGCTCACCGGTCGCTATCGGCTGGAGCATCTGCTGGTGCATAACCAGGAGGTCATGACCTGGCGGGCGGCCGATCTGGTATTGAGCCGGCCGGTGTTGATCCACCTGCTGGCCCCCGATGACGAGCGATTGGGCTGGGTGCTGCAGGCCGCCAGGCGAGCCGCCACCGTCAACGATTCCCGCTTCTTGCGGGTGCTCGATGCGATGGAGGGCCGCGGCCAGGAGCCGTGGTCGTTTGTCGCCTGCGAATACGCAATCGGCGATTCGCTGCAGACCTTGCTGGCCGAGGGCCCGTTGGAGACCACTCAGGCCGCCTTCGTCGGGCATCAGGTGGCTTCGGCATTGGCGCCTCTGCACAATCGGGGTCTGTTCCACATGCGGCTTGGACCGGACGCCATCATCATCACGCCTAACGGCAACGTGAAGATCGTCGGCTTCCTGATCGACCAGGCTCTGCGGCCGGTGCCCGGGGAGGACGAGTTGACCTGGGCGCAGCAGGAATCCTGCGACATCACCGCCCTGGGTCAGGTGCTGTATGCGGCGACGACTGCCCACTGGCCGGTGCCGCCGAGCATGCCCCAGCGACCGTGGTGGGGCATGAGCCCAGCGCCACTTCGCGGGTTGCCCCCCAACCCCGGTACCGCAAGCGAGCAGTCGTGGGCAAGCCCGCAGGAGGTCAATCGCGCCATCTCCCCGGAGCTGTCGGGCGTGGTGATGGCGATGTTGCGGCCGGGTCTCGGGATGGTCGGTCCGAGCCTTCGGCGTGCCGACGAGGTCTGCGACGCCTTGGATACCATGGCGGGCACCTTGGAGGCCGAGGAATCCCTGGAGCGCCTGGTTCGCGAACGTCACGGCCTCGGGACCGGTTCCAGCACGCCAGCCGTTCTGGCTACCGCCGCGGGATGGGCGAACGGGCGGGCCAATACCACCGAGCTACCCACTCAGCCGATGGCTGCGGTCGATGTGGATGCACCCGGAGACCGGCCGGATACGGTCGGCGCGGCATCGGTGGGCGCTCCCCCGGCCAGCCCACCGATGCCGTCGGCTGCCGCCTCGGCCAGGCTGGCGCCGCAGCAGCCGACTGCGGTCATGCCGGCATCGGCTATCTCCCCCAGCCCGGTGGGCACAATAGGTCCGGCGGATATCGATCAGGGCACGCCGCTGTCCGACGACCTGCCCACCGACGTGCACTATCTGCGCGAGCGGGACAGCCGTACGCGGTCGTCCGCCGCGTCACGCCGATCCCGCCGCCCGGGCGGCCGCGGCCGGGGGTTGCGCCTGGTGGTGGTGTTGCTGAGTCTGGCGATCGGGGTGGCGGCGGTGCTGCAGATCGGCTCCTGCCGGCAACGCAACCCTCCGCCATCGGGTGCCACCAGCCAGCCCGGTGGTCCGTCTAGCGTCCAGCCCGAGCCATTGGAGATCGCTGCGGTCAGCGTGTTCGATCCGCACGCCGACGGGGGCGATGGGCAGGAGAATCCCGCGCAGGCGCCACTGGCCGTCGATGGCGATGCCGGAACGGTGTGGCCCACCTTGCAGTATGTCGGCAATCCGGTATTCGGGGGTCTGAAACCGGGGGTTGGCCTGGTCCTGGATCTGGGGGCGCCGCGGTCGGTGACCGCGGTCCAGTTGGCATTGAGCAATGCACCCAACGGGATCCAGCTCATGGTTCCGGGCCAGCCGATCGGCCAGGGCGTCAATCCACCCACCAGTGGGGTGGCCGAGTGGCAGGCGGTGGTCACCGATCAGGCTGCCGGCCGGGATGTGACGCTGACCCCACCGAGCCCGGTGACGAGCCGGTGGGTGCTGGTCTATTTCACCCGCCTGCCGCAACTGCCCAGCGGGCAGTACGGTTCTGGGATAGCCGAGGCGACGGTGCTGGGCACGCCAGCCTAGCGGCCGGGGTACTGGCCGGGCCCGCCGCCGGTCTCAGCCCAGGACCGTGGGCACCGCGTCGGCGGCTTTGCGCCGGATCGCGACCGCGGCCCGATCGGTGGGTTCGGCCTGGGCGGCCTGCTCGGCAGCCACCCGGGCCTGATAGCTGGCTTTCTCCCGCCTGATCCGAGCGGCGTCCCAGCCCAGCAGTGGAGCGGCGATCGCGCATACCTCGTCCATGGCAGACAGCCCGCGATCGCGGTGTTCCCGGTTGAGGCGAATGCGCCTTACCAGGATGTCCTCCAGATGCAGGGCGCCTTCGGCGGTGCACGCCCGGGCCACTTCGACCCGCAGATGGTGGGGAGCCCGGCCGAGCGGAGCGGCCAGGGTGGCCGAGTCGTCGACCAGTTCCAACAGGTCGGGCAGTTCGCTGCCATAGCATTCGAGCAGGTGGGCCATCATCGTCCGGGACCAGCCATAGATGCCACCGATACGCTGGGACTGGTTGGTCATGGCCTCCAGCCCTTGGGCCCCGAGCAGCGGGGTTTGGGCGGTGACGCTGGGGGAGGCGGCGGTTCGTTGCCTGCCCAGCAACGCATCGACCGCGTCGGCGGCCATCCTGCGGTAGGTGGTCAGCTTGCCGCCGGCGACCGCGACCAGTCCGGGGGCCAGCGTTCGCACGGTGTGCCGGCGGCTGATCCTACTGGTGCAGACGTCCGAGCCCCGATGGGGCTGCAGCAGCGGACGCAAACCGGCGAAGCTGCCGCACAGGTCGTTGCGCGTCAGCGGCTGTTTGAGCAACAGGTTTGCCCGCCGCAACAGGTTGTCGATGTCGGTACGGGTGGGCACCGGATACTGTAGGGGCTCATGCCAGGCGGTGTCGGTGGTGCCGATCACCCAGCGATGCTGCCAGGGCACCAGGTATAGCGCCTCGGTGCCCGTGCGATAGAAGATACCAACCGCGGCATCGATTCGTTCCCGGGGTACGAGCAGGTGTATTCCCTTGGCGGCCAGCACTCGCAGGCCGCTGGCTACCTGGGCGAGCGCGGCGGTCTGTTCGGTCCATATCCCGGTTGCGTTGATGATGCCGCGGGCGCGTACCTGCACCTGTTCACCGGTCTCCAGGTCCCGGGCCGTCAATCCGGTGACCGGGCCACCGGCACTGCGGTTGATCCGGGTCACCTGGACGCGGCTGACGGCCCGGGCACCGTATTCGAGTGCGGTTCGGATCAGGGTGATCACCAGCCGGGCGTCGTCGACGAAACCCTCGTGGAATTCGATGGCACCCACCAGCGCATCGGGGTCGACGTCGGGGAAACGAGCGATCGTGCCCGCCCGGGAGCGCTGCCGCTGGGCCGGTAGGCACCGGCCGCCGCAGATGGCACCCAGGGTGTCGTAAAGGCTGGTGCCTGCACCCCAGCCGGCGCGTTCCAGGATCCGGCGGTGCAGTGGCCACAGGAAGGTCTGGGGTCGTACCAGGTGGGGGGCTAGGGTGTTCAGCAGCAATCCCCGCTCGGTGATCATCTCGGCGACCAGCCTGATGTCCAAGTTGTAGAGGTAGCGCAGGCCACCATGCACCAGCCCGCTCGAAGCACTGGAGGTGCCGGCCGCCCAATCCTGGGCCTCGATTATGGCGGTGCGCAGTCCGCGCGCCGCCGCGTCCAGCGCGATGCCGGCGCCAGTGACGCCACCGCCGACAACGACGACATCGAAATCCTGACCGGCAAGGGCAGACAAGTCGGTCACGCGTTGTTCGGGATTCAGGCGATTGCCCATCTTCACCACCGATCCGCGGCCCAGTTGGAATGCCATCCATTCTACGATGCGGGTCGATGGTTCGAACCGCCTTCGGTCAGCCACATGACAAGATGGGGCGCGTGAAGTTGCTCATCATTCGTCACGGTCAATCCGCGAACAATCTCCTGCATGCGACCACCGGCTCCTATGCGGGACGCGAGGCCGATCCGCTGCTGACCGAGCTGGGTCGGTTGCAGGCCGCCAGGCTCGCCGAGGCCATGGTGGTTGGGCGGCAGCCTGCACCGCAGGTGCTGTATACCTCGCTGATGTCGCGAGCGGTGCAGACCGCGGCCGTGATCGCCGAGACGTTGGATATCGAGGTACATGGGCGGCTGGACGCCTTCGAATGTGGTGGCCCCTATCTGGGCATGCCGGAAGATCCGACGCCTTACTGTGGCGCCCCGGCCAGCGCACTACGTGCCCTCAGCGATCGGCTGGTGTTGCCGGCCGGCGCCGATGAGACCGGCTGGTACCGCGGCGATGGCGAGGATGACCTTGAGCGGGCCTACCGGGGCGCCCGGGTGATCCACGACCTCAAGCAGGCCCATCTCGGCACCAATCGGCTGGTGGCCCTGGTCTGTCACGAGTGGATCAGCCAGCATCTGGTGCGGGCCGCCCTGGGATTCCACGCCGACAACGGGGTGGCAGAGCCCTGGCTAAGCCTGAACAACACCGGGACGATAATGATCGACTTCGAACAGCCGGTGCCGGTGACCGAGGCGACGCACGACGGCGGCCTGGTTGAGCGCGTCCTCGAATGGCACAACAACACCTCGCATCTGCTTCCCGAGCAGATCACCGGTTAGGCACCGGCTGGCGGCCGGCCGGGCCGGATCGGGCTTGGAATAGACTCGCCCAGCCGGATGTTTGGATGACTGCGGATGTCCGCGCAGCATCGGGCACCAGAAAGGTCGTGAGATGAATCCCAATCCATTCGGGCGCCTCGGCATCGATATAACGCAGCCGGTGGTCGCCGAGCCGGATTCCACTCCGGTGGAGCCGGCCGCGCCGGTGCGCGAGGTGGCGATAATCGGCAGCGGGCCGGCGGGGTATACCGCGGCCATCTACTGCGCGCGGAATGGCCTGGCGCCGGTCTGTGTCGAGGGCTCGGTCGATCGAGGCGGAGCATTGATGAACACCAGCGCGGTGGACAACTTCCCGGGTTTCCCCGAGGGTGTCCTGGGGCCGGATCTGATGGCGGGTATGCGTGCCCAGGCGGAACGCTTCGGCGCCGAATTCGTCACCGATGACGCGGTAGCGGTCGAGCTTGGCGCAGAGCCGAAGGAGATCAAGACCGCGGAGTCCGGCACGCTGCGGGCTCGTACGGTTATCTTGGCCATGGGGTCCGGCCATCGAAAGCTCGGTTTGCCCGCCGAGGAACGGCTCAGCGGAAAGGGTGTCAGCTGGTGCGCCACCTGCGATGGTTTCTTCTTCAAGGGTAAGGACATCGCGGTGGTCGGGGGCGGCGACTCGGCCGCCGAAGAGGCCACCTTCTTGACCAGGTTTGCCAACTCCGTCAGTCTGATCCACCGCCGGGACCGGTTGCGGGCCTCGCATGTCATGGCCGACCGGGTTGCGCGCGATCCGAAGATCAAGATCGTCTGGAACAGCGCAATCGTCGATCTGCGGGGCACCCAGGCATTGGCGGGGCTGGCGTTGCGCGATACGCTCACCGGTGAACGCTCCGAACTAGCGGTCCAGGGGCTGTTCGTGGCGATCGGGCACGAGCCCCGCTCGCAGCTTGTCGCCGGCCAGGTGGCTCTGGATCCGGACGGCTATGTGTACGTCGATCGGGACACAACCCAAACCAGCCTTCCCGGGGTCTTCGCCTGCGGCGACCTGGTCGACCGCCGCTATCGGCAGGCCATCACGGCTGCCGGTTCCGGCTGCCGGGCGGCATTGGACGCGGGAAGATATCTGGCGGACCGCCCATGACCGGAACCGCTCGGGCACGGATACGCGTTGCCCCGGAGCATGGCCGTGGCGGGCGGCTAGCATCCCGGTGGAGCTAGAGGAATAGGAGCAGGAATGACAGTCATCGAGGTCACCGACGCGGATTTCGAAGCCCAGGTTTTGCAGGCGGATTTGCCGGTTCTGGTGGACTACTGGGCGGAGTGGTGTTCGCCCTGCAAGCAGCTTGGCCCGATCGTCGAGGAATTGGCCCGGGCCTACGCCGGTCGAATGGTATTCGCGAAGATGGATACCAACACCAACACCGAGGTTCCCATGCGCCAAGGTGTCATGGGGCTGCCCACGCTACAGTTCTTCCGCGCTGGCCGGGTGGTGCAATCTTTACAGGGCGGCAAGACCAAGGCGAGCCTGATGAAGGTGATAGACCGAGTGCTCGAAGCGGGCTGAGCCAAGCAATAAGGTATTTATCGACTTAAACCTTTAGCGCCTCGGTCGTCCCGGCTGTTTGCCGGCGATCGAGGCGCTTTGCCGCCCGCGCCACGATGCGACGGAGCCGGTCGGCGCGTCCGGTCCCTCGGCCTCGATACCGCGGCCTATTCGGGCCGCATGCCGGTCCCGGCCGGCAACGGGTGTGGCTTGGGCACTCGCCCGGTGCGCCCGGACCGGCGGCCGCCGTTTCCGACGGTCGCGGCCCAGCACGCGCCTAGGGATGCCTGGTCGTCTCCTCCGGGGCTAGCAATTCCATGATGCGCTCCAGATCCTGGGCGTCGGCGAATTCGATCGTGAGCCGTCCTCGACGAGCTCCCAGCTGGACTTGCACCCGGGTGTCCAATCGATCGGCCAGGCCATTGGCGTAGCTGGTCAGTGCTTCCGGCAGTTGTCGTGTCTTGCGCGGCCGAGTCGTCGCGGTGGGCTGACCCGGCCGCATCAGCAGTGCGACCGACTCTTCGGTCGCGCGCACGGAAAGCCCTTCGGCCACGATCCGCTGCGCAAGCTGTTCCTGCGCATGCGCATCGATCAGCATCAGCAGGGCGCGGGCATGCCCGGCAGACAGCACACCCGCAGCGACTCGACGCTGCACCGGAACCGGTAGCCCAAGCAATCGAAGCGTGTTGGAGATGTGTGGCCGCGATTTCTTGATGCGTTTGGCCAGCTCTTCCTTCGTACAACCGAAGTCATCGAGTAGCTGACGGTAGGCGGCTGCTTCTTCGAGTGGGTTCAACTGTGTGCGATGCAGGTTCTCGAGCAGGGCATCGCGCAGCATGGCCGTGTCGTCCGTCGCCCGGACGATGGCATCGATTCTGGGCATTCCGAGGCGCCGATGGGCCCGCCAGCGGCGTTCTCCCATGATGAGCTCATAGCCGCTACCCCGCTGACGCACCACGATGGGCTGCAGCAATCCCACTTCCCGTATCGATTCGGCTAGTTCGTCGAGTTCTTCCTCGTCGAAGACCTGCCGGGGCTGGTTTGGGTTGGGTTCGATGTCAGCTACCGGAAGCTGGGCGAAATAGGAGCCGTCCGGCATCGGCGTCGAACCGCTCACGGGTCGTTCGGCGACCACGTCGGTGCGTTGGAACAGTTCGCCCAGCCCGCGACCGAGGCCCCCGGTCCTACCGCCGCTCATCGCCGGTATCCCCGATTGCCGATATCCGGTGCCGTTCGTCCCGGTTCGCCTCGAACCGGGAGCGACCCCGCGGCGTGCCTGGCGAGTTCGGTGGCGGCCTTCTGATAGGCCCGAGCCCCCACCGACGCCGGATCGTAGCCGAAGATGGTCTTACCGTAACTGGGTGCCTCGCTGAGGCGTACCGAACGCGGGATGAGAGTTAGCAGCGTCTGGTCCGGGAAATGCTTGCGCACTTCCTCACCGACCTGGGCGGACAATCGGGTGCGAGCGTCGAACATGGTCAACAGCACGGTACTCAGCACCACTTCGCGGTTCAATTCCTCGCGGACCAGCGTTATGGTGCGCATCAACTGGGTGACACCTTCCAGGGCATAGTACTCGCACTGGATCGGGATCAGGATCTCGGTCGCCGCGACCAGGGCGTTGATGGTCAACAAACCCAGTGACGGTGGGCAGTCAAAGATCACGTAATCGACCGCACGATTCTCCAGGTACCTGGTCAGCGCCTTCTTGAGGCGTTGTTCGCGCGCCACCTGGGGTACGAGCTCGATTTCCGCCGCGGCCAGGTCGATGGTGGCCGGCACCACCTTCAGGGTTTCCGCCGCGGGCGATGGTTTCACCACCTCGGCAATAGGCATTTGCTGTAACAGGACCTCATAGGTGCCGAGAGTTCCCGTACGGTGTTCGACGCCAAGGGCGGTGCTCGCATTGCCCTGCGGATCGAGGTCCATCACCAGCACCTGGAGCCCACCCCGAGCCAGCGCCGCGGCCAGATTCACCGCGGTGGTCGTCTTGCCTACGCCACCCTTCTGATTGACCACAACAATGATCCTCGTCCGGGCGGGCGCGGGCAGGATTGGCACCGTTTCACGTGAAACGGTGCCAGCCGGTTCCGCCATCATGTTCGCCTCTGCTCCATTCGCCGGACTCGTCGACTCCACCGCGCCCGTCCCTTCATAGCTGCACTTTCCGGATCTCGTCCGCGCTCTCGGCGGCCAGTCCACGATTCCCGGTATCCGATCGCCGAACGCAAGACGACCCGCATAGCACGCTACCGGCTGAGATCGGCTACTGCACGTACCCGAACCACTCGCGTCATCGCCGAGCCGGCCGCCGCACACACCGTTACCAATTCGGCAGACAGCCCACGTTTCCGCAGGCCGCCCTCGGCGGCGGCGAGTTCCGTCTCCGCAGAGCTCCCCTTTAGGGCTAGGAGTTCACCACGCGGGACGAACAGTCGCTGAGTCCAACCGATCAACTTGACCAAAGGTGCTACCGCCCTAGCCGTCACCGCATCGAAGGCACAATCCAGTTCCTCGGCGCGACTGCGCAACACCCGGACCCGATCTCCCAGCTCAAGCTCCGCCACCAACTCCATCAGGAACCGAAATCGCCGAAGCAGGGGCTCCACCAGACAGACCTTAAGGTCGGGCCGGGCCAGCGCCAACGGCACACCCGGCAGACCCGCCCCGCTGCCCACATCCACCACGCTGGCGTGCCGCTCGATCAACCCGGACAAAGCCGCGCTGTTCAGCACATGCCTGTCCCATAGCCTTGGAGCCTCACGTGGGCCGATCAGACCCCACTCGATTCCCCGACTCGCCAATATATCGACATATCTACTTGCCAATTCGACGTTTTCGCCGAACACCTCCCGCGCAACCCCCGGGATCACGACCTACTCAGCCTGCCTGATCACCACATGGCGATTCGGTTCGGTCCCCTCGGACTCGCTCACCAGGCCCGCCGCAGCCACGATGTCATGCACGATCTTGCGCTCGAACGGATTCATGGGCGCCAGCCCAACGGCTTCTCGGGTGCGCCGCACCTCGAGGATGACCTCCGTGGCCAAGGCCTGTAGCTCGCTACGCCGTTTCTCCCGGAACCCCGCCACATCCAGCATCAGCCGGCTGCGACGCCCCGTCTCGGCCAGCACCGCCAGCCGGGAAAGCTCCTGCAACGCGTCCAGCACCTGACCGTCTCGCCCCACCAACAGCTCGCTATCGGTCACGATGGAAACATGGGCTCGATCGCCTTCTGTGAAGATGTCGATGTCGCCGTCCAGATCAGCGATCTCCAACAACTCCTCCAAATAGTCCGCGGCGACGTCCCCTTCCTTGTCCAGGGGATCAAGCTCCGCGTCCGATGGCGACCCAACTATCTCGACCACATCGTCCATAGACTCACCGTCCATCGATCTCTCCTTGTCAAAAAGGCTTTCGTCGTGACATCCGGGTGAAACCTCAGCTTCTCTTCCTGCGCACCGCACGACTCGTCCGCTGTATCTGCTGACGCTGCACCGTCTGACGGCCATTCGAGTCAGCCACGCGCACCGTCTGCCTGCTGACGCCTTGACGACGCACCGTACCGCCATTCGCGTCGGCACCAGCGGTCAGACCGCGAGAACTCTGCGGCCGTTTGCGCGCCCGATTCGCCCGAACCTCCTCGATCGCCTTCGGGTCCTTGCCCCGCGCAACCATCCGTTCCTCCCATTCGATATACGCCGGAGTACCCGGGGTCGGGAAGTTACGGATGATGAAGTACTGCTGACCCAGCGTCCACAGGTTGGAGAACATCCAGTACACCAACACGCCCACCGGCATGCTGAGCCCCGCAAAGATATACATCAACGGCATCAGGTACAGCATCATCTTCTGCTGCTGGCCCATCGGCCCCTCGAAGGCCGCCGGCGGCATATTGCGACGCATCATGTGGAGCTGCTGGAAGAACAGCAGCAGGGTCATCGAGACGATCAATATCAAAGCGAGAATCTGGGTGGCCCCGAAACCATTCGACAACGGTAGGAAGGTCCCCGACAGCTTCGCACCGAACAGTCCGGCATTGCTCAGCGAATCGACCAGGTCCGGATGCTGTACCAGCCAATGGCCCCGCGGAATGCCCCTGGCCGCCCCGCTCAGCACATTGAACAGACCGAAAAAGATCGGTAGCTGCACCAACAGCGGCAAACAGGATGCCCCCGGGCTGACCCCCTCGTCCTGATACAGCTTCATCGTCTCCTGGCCAAGCCGCTGCCGGTCACTACCGTACTTCGACTGAAGCTCCTGGAGTTTCGGCGTCAACGCCTGCATCGCCCGCGACGAGTTCAACTGTTTGGCATACAACGGCATCATGATCGTGCGGATCACCACGGTCAGCAACACGATGCACAGCGTCCAGGTAACCCCGGAGTCCGCCCCGAACACCGGGCTGATCAACCGATGCGCCAAAACGATAATGCCCGAGATCACCCAGTACAGCGGCTGCATGATGGAACTGCCGAACCGGCCCAGGCCCTCCCAGAGGTTCAGCATCGTCATGGCATCCAGTTCAATCACGAAATCACCTCGTCGGTTACCGCAGCCGACTCGCCCGCCACGGATTTACAACACTCTGTCTGCTTGCTCTGACCGGCGATCCCCATGCCAAAGCTTTGCGGATCTGCGGCTATCTGGGCCGCCAGCGCAGACCCGGGCACCGGATCGAAACCACCGTGCGACCATGGGTGACAACGTAGGATCCGGCGAATCGATAGCCACCCCCCGCGCACCGCACCATGCCTGCGCAAGGCCTCCAGCCCGTAGGCCGAACAGGTCGGGTAGTACTTACATACATCCCCGTAGAGCGGCGAGACCACCCGCCGCCACGCCAGCACAAACCCGATCATCAGGTGCTTCACCGGGAGTTTGCTCCCAGCTTAGCCAAACAGCCCCGCCATGCCGCCACGAATTCCGCACCCAGCCGGTGCGGTTCCGTCGCAGCCGCCGGCAGGGCGCGCACCACCACCTGCAATCCCGCCGGGCTGTCGATCAACTGGGCACGCGCCAGATGCCGCAACCGGCGTTTCACGCGATTACGGGTCACCGCATTGCCCACCCGCTTGGACACCACAAACCCGACCCGGCTGTGCTGCCCAGCCACCGGCAGGGCGCGCGCATGCACCACCAGGGTGCCCCGGCCAACTCGAACCCCACCTCGCAGCGTCGCGCCGAAATCCTTCGCCGACCGCAACCGGCTGGCAGCGGGTAACACGGTCTCAGGCCGACAGCTCTGCACGACCCCTACGGCGACGAGCCGCCAGGATCGCCCGGCCCGCCCGGGTACTCATCCGGGCCCGAAACCCGTGGGTGCGGGAACGCCGGCGGTTACTCGGCTGATAGGTGCGCTTGCTCACGACAGTGCTCCGTCAATAGTAGGCTGGTTGCTTCGGTCGAAGCGGTTTCGGCTGTCCAGACAGACCGACTACCGGCAATTCGGACCATCGGCATAGACAACGGCTGATAAATACTACGTCACCGTCCGTGCCCTGGGCAAAAGCACCCAGAACACCCACATTCCCGCGGCCCGCACGCCACACCGCCCGATCCCCGGCCCCAGCCCGCAGGTTGCACGACCCGGGCAGTTTGGCTACCGTCAATCACCTGTTGGCACCAACGATGGCGATTGGCGCCCGCCGATCGGTCCCGATTGTCCGGGCGCCTGCCATCGCACACGTGACTGGCAAAACCGGCTCACCCGGCCACCACCGGCCAGCGAGACTCGATAGTGAACGGGGAAAGGAGCACCCTAAGTGTCCAAGCACCCCGACCAGCCGCACGCCGTCGATGCCCTGCTCGCGGCCTGGCGTCACGTGCTCAATCAGGCCGAGGGAACCAACCGTGCTTGGCTACGTAGTTCACGGCCACTCACGGTGCATGAATCCACCGTCATGATCTCGGTTCCCAACGAGTTCACCCGCGAACGCATCGAGACCCGCCAACGCAGCGACATCGAACAGGCGCTATCGGACCACTTCCACCGGTCGATGAGACTAGCCATCACGATAGACCCCGATCTGGAACTGAATCTGCAACCACCCGATCGTCCCGAAGAGGCCGACATCGAACCGATGGAGTTGATCCGCCGGCCAGACGCCCCGAGCCCGTTCACCCCCATGGACCCGGCACACGCTCAATCCCCGGCCGGCCCCTCACCCGGCAATGGATTGCCGGAGGATCGCTTGAATCCGAAGTACACCTTCGACAACTTCGTCATCGGCAGTTCCAACAGATTCGCCCATGCCGCCGCAGTCGCGGTCGCCGAGGCACCCGGCAAGGCCTACAACCCTTTGATGATCTACGGCGACTCCGGGTTGGGTAAGACCCACCTATTGCATGCCCTAGGCCATTATGTGCATGACTACTACCAGAACGTGACAGTCAAGTACGTCAGCACCGAAGAGCTGACCAACGACTTCATCAATGCGATCTCAGAGAACCGCACCGCTGCCTTCCGGCGCACATACCGCGATGTCGATGTCTTGTTGATCGACGACATCCAATTCCTGGAGGCCAAGATCCAAACCCAGGAGGAGTTTTTTCACACCTTCAACACCCTCCACAATGCACAAAAGCAGATCGTGATGACCTCCGATCGGCCGCCCAAGGCGCTTGAGGCCTTGGAGCCCCGGTTGCGTAGCCGTTTCGAATGGGGTCTCATCACCGACGTCCAACCCCCCGATCTGGAGACCCGCATCGCGATCCTCAAACGCAAAGCGGCCGCCGAACGGCTTCTGATACCACCCGATGTGCTGGAGTTCATCGCTTCCCGGATCCAGACCAACATCCGGGAACTCGAGGGTGCCCTCATCCGGGTCAGCGCTTTCGCCTCGCTCAACAAGCAGGACGTCCAGCTCGGCCTGGCAGAGACCGTCCTGCGCGATCTCATCCCGGCCGGGGTCGAAGCCGAAATCGACGCCAGTCAGATCATCGCCGAAACGGCTCGCTATTTCGGTATCGAGATTCTCGACCTGAAGGGCACGTCGCGGACCCAGACCCTGGTTACCGCTCGCCAGATCGCCATGTACCTGTGTCGTGAGATGACCGACCTTTCCCTGCCCAAGATCGGCCAGGAGTTCGGCGGCAAGGACCACACCACCGTCATGCACGCCGAGCGCAAGATCCGGCAGCTGATGCGCGAACGCCGTAGCGTCTACAACCAGGTCACCGAACTCACCAACCGGATCAAGAACTCCGGATCCTGATTCCTTCGCGGTCCCACACCGCCGTTTCCCACAGGGCTCCCGGGTTTTCCACAGTTACTGTGGAAAACCCGGGAGCCCTGTGGGAAACGGCCCGCATCCTGGGGACCCGATTGTGGATCGCCCGGGCAGCCCATCCGGTTGTACACAGCCCCGCACCGTCGTCCAGACCCTCCTCCACAGCCCATCCACAGCCCTTCTTCTGGCGAGGCTTCCCGCAACACCGGCTATCAACAGTTTCCACAGCAGAGACGACTACTACTGAGTAGTAAAACTCAATAGGTCTTCGAAGTACCGGCTGTGGATCTGTGGGTCCGCGACGCCGCTGCGCACCGGGTTCGCCATCGCCTTGAGACCGGCACCGTGTGCCACCGGCCCGGTCGGCCATGAGCGTCTTTCGGCTCCAGCGATCGCGTATCCTTGGTGTCGCCTTCAACATTGCGTCCCACTGGGTGGCTATGATTCCCACAGGACGTATGCCCGGTTGCGTCCCCCGGTTTGGTACAGGGTCGAACCAGAAGCGAACCGCGGTCGAGCAGCCGTCCACCCGAGACATGTGAGGATTGCACCGTGAAGATTCGCCTGGAACGCGATGTGATGGCTGAAGCAGTCGCTTGGGCGGCGCGCAGCCTACCTAACCGACCTGCCGTCCCGATCCTGGCTGGATTGCTCATCAAGGCAGACGCCAAAGGCGTCACGATGAGCAGCTTCGACTACGAAACCAGCGCCCAGGTTGCGGTGCAGGGTCAGGTCATCGACGAGGGCGAGGCCCTGGTCTCCGGACGGCTGCTGTCCGAGATCGCCCGCAGCCTGCCCAACCGGCCGGTGGATTTCACCGCCAACGCCAATAACGTCGAATTGGTTTGCGGTTCGGCGCGTTTCGTCTTGCAGATGCTGCCGGTCGACGAATATCCCGAGCTGCCCGAGATGCCCTCGGCAACCGGCAGCATAGCCTCGGATGCTTTCGCCCAGGCGGTCAACCAGGTTGTGGTAGCCGCCGGCCGGGATGAACTGTTGCCCGTGTTCACCGGAGTACGCATCGAGATCGAGAACGAAACCCTCTCGCTGCTGGCTACCGACCGGTATCGGATGGCTCTCAAGGAACTCTCCTGGGAACCCGAAGCAACCGGGCTGAGCGGCGCCGCGCTGGTGCCGGCTAGGGTGCTATCGGAGGCCGCTCGTTCGATGGCCGGGGGCCCGGCGATAACCGTGGCCCTGGCCAACACCGACGCCGGTGAGGGTCTCATTGGCCTCACCGGCGAAGGCAATGGGGGCAGCCGCCAACTCACCACCCGGTTGCTGTCTGGGGAGTTCCCGAAGGTACGCCATCTGATGGATATCCGTCCAGGCCTGGTGGTCCGCTGCAAGACCGAGGACATCATTGCCTCGGTCAAGCGCGTGGCTCTGGTTGCCGAACGGAACACCCCGTTGCGTATGGTCATCGGAACCGATCAGATCGAACTCGAAGCCGCCACCGGCGACCAGGCGCAGGGTTCGGAGGCGGTGCCCGCCCAGGTGGACAACCTGACCGGCGGTGAACCCACGCTGACCGCGGCGGGTTTCAACCCACACTATCTGGCCGATGCCTTGGGCGCCATCGATGCACCCTATGTGCACTTCTCCTTCACCGTCGCCGGCAAACCCTGCCTGGTGCAGGGGATCTCGCAGATCGACGCCGACCCCAGTTCCGATTACAAGCACGTCATCATGTTGATGCGGTTGCCCAACTGAATCTGCGAACGGGATCCGGTGAGCGATCGGGCCGCACCCGACCGATAGGCTTGCCGGCATGTTCGTTTCGCGTCTGGAGTTGCACCAGTTCCGCAACTACACCTCGGCAGCGATCGAACTGGCCGCCGGAGTGACCATCTTCCAGGGTGCCAACGGGCAAGGCAAGACCAACCTGGTGGAGGCCGTCGAATACCTTTCGACCCTGGGTTCCCATCGGGTGGCCTCCGACGTCCCGCTGGTGCAGGCCGGTACGGATCAGGCGGTGGTGCGTGCCGAGGTGGTCGCCGGAGCCCACGATCCTCGTCGGCTGCTGCTGGAATTGGAGATCAATCCGGGCCGGGCGAATCGTGCCCGGATCAACCGGTCGGCCCTGCCCCGCACCCACGACCTGTTGGGTGCCCTGCGCACGGTGCTGTTCTCACCCGAGGATCTCAGCGTGGTAAAAGGCGATCCCGGTGAACGGCGGCGTTTCCTGGATGGCCTGGTGATCAGCCGATGGCCTCGCATGCTCGGCGTCAGACAGGACTACGAGAAGGTACTGCGCCAACGTAATGCGTTGTTGCGCAGCCTCGCCGGCAGCAGGCTGGACGACAACACCGAACTCACCCTGGATGTCTGGAATGGCCAGTTGATCCAATTGGGTGCCGAATTGCTCACCGCCCGCCTGGATACCCTGGCCGGGCTGCGGGAGCCGACTGCCCGGGCCTATGCGGCCATCGCGCCGGTCAATGACCTGGCCCGGGCGGACTACCGGGCCAGTTTCGACCTGCCCGGAACGCCAGAGGAACTGCCGGCCGCCTTCGCCGCGGCCTTGCAGGCCCGGCGCCGCGAGGAGATAGCGCGTGGCTTGAGCCTGGTGGGTCCACATCGCGACGATCTACAGCTGTTCGTCGGCGATCTGCCGGCCCGCGGCTACGCCAGCCACGGCGAATCCTGGTCGTTGGCCTTGGCCCTGCGGCTGGGGGCGTTCGAGCTGCTGCGGGGCGACGGCATCGAGGCGGTCCTGATCCTGGACGATGTATTCGCCGAATTGGACGCCCAGCGTCGCGAGCGGCTGGCCCGGGCCGCTGGGCAGGCCGAACAGGTGATGGTCACCGCGGCGGTTGCGGCCGATGTGCCCCCGCAACTGGCCGGGACCCGGTTCGATGTCGCGGCGGGCGTTCTCACCGGACCGTCGGCCGGCGCCGTATCCCCGGATACCTCCCGGGTGGCGCGGTGACCCAGCTAGACCCGGCCGCCCCCGAACCGGCAGCGTCGATTCCCGGACCAGCGGAATCGCTCGTCGAGGGGCCGCCGGGCGATTGCCGCGGCGGAGAGGAACCCGACTCCGCCCAATTCCCGGCGCCACTTCCGGTAGCCGAAGACGATCCATTAGGTCTGGGTTTTGCCATCGGCATCGCCAATGGCGTGGCGGGCACGCTGCCCGCGCCGCGTGGCGTGCGTCCACGCCGGCGGCGAGATCGCGACCCGGTCGAGCAACGCTCCGGGGCGCGGCCCGACGAGCGCGACCCGAAACCGCTGGCCGATGCGCTGGGCCGCATGGTCCGAGATCGCGGATGGGCCGGCCAACTCGGCGTCCGCCAACTGCTGCACGACTGGCCCGGACTGGTTGGATCCGCCATCGCAGACCACTGCCGCCCGATAGGTTTTCATGCTGGAGTGGTCATCGTGCAGGCCGAATCGACCACCTGGGCGACCGAACTGCGCCGCTTCTTCGTCGCACGGGTGGTTGCCCGGCTGAACGAAGCCCTGGGCGAGGGCACCGTTACCCGGGTGGAGATTCGCGGTCCGGCTACCCCTAGCTGGAAACGTGGCCCGCGTTCGGTGCGTGACGGCCGGGGGCCTCGCGATACCTATGGCTGATCGGGGATCGGCTGGCCTTAGCCGATCGGCCGCCCCGAAATGGACCCCATCGGCGATCAGAATACTGGCATGCTGCGACCTTCGAGCGGTCTCCAGGTCAGGGGGCGACTCGGTATGCTGGCGATCGTGGGTGGTCTCACCCTTGTCGGTTGCACCGGCTGCGACGGTACCCGGGCCGTGATCGCCACCCCGGCCACGGATTCGGCCACCCCGCAGGTTGGCACGGACAGCGCCTCGGCGAGCCCGCAGGGTCCCTGGCAGCCGTTCATCCTGGCCGACCATGTCATGGCCTGGCTGCCTACCGGCGATGACTGGGTGCTGGCCGGTCAGGGCAAGATACCGCCCAACGGGTCATTTGTCACCCTAACCAATGAGCGTGCCGGTGTGGGTCTGCGAGTTCAGGGCTGGCGCGGCGGCGACCAGTCTGCCGCCAGCCTGTGCGCGCAACTCGCCCTTGAAGTGCTTGCCGTGAATCCGGTATCCCGCGGTTCGCCGACACCGGCGGGCAATCCCATTCAGACCTCGGAACTGATGGATGCCTTCAGTTGCGAGGTAACCGGGCTGCCCTCCCCCAAGGGTTGGCTCAACTACCACATCGATGTGGTGGTGCGCGTCCCAGATGGCGCCACCTACACGCAGGTGGCCTGCTTTCCGTCCGCAGCGGACGCCGATCCCCAGACCCAGGCGGCGCTCGGCCTGGTCCGGGAGACGTTCTGGCGCACGCTATCCGATCTGGATCAGCATTGACCTGTCGAACGTGGTTGACTGGCAGACGATGCAAGGGATTCCAGCCTGGTGGCACTATCTCGGTCGGTTGACCAAACAGACGTTTCACGTCTGGTGGCGGGTATTGCCCAAAATACTGGCCGCCTGGACGGGAGGCTGGCTGGTGCTGAACATGACCATGGTGTTGACCGCGCCGCTGCAACAGGACTACCCATGGTTGGTGGTCGTGCTGTTCAGCTTTGGCCTGGTGGGTTACCTGGCCGGCATCATCGTCGCCATCCGGTTCGCGGGTGAACCGGCTGGATTGTGGGACCGGCTGCCACCGGATGCGGTGCGGATTGGCCGGGACGAGTCGTTGCTGCGGGTGCTGAGCCAGACCTTGCTGCCCTTTGTGGGGGTCTATTCCGTGTTCGGCGGCATTCAGGATGCCACCTACAAGATGTTCATCTATGGCTCCCGTGCGGTTGGGGAGGGGGATGCGGCGACCCTGCTACTCGACCCGAAAAGACCTAGGGAACGCCTGGTCATGATAGCGGTGCTGGTGTTCTGCTATCTGCTCCGGCGGTGCTTCGAGGCGATTGCGGAACGCACCCGGTTCGTCTTCTTCGGGGTGCTGGGGGCGATGACCGAAGGCGTGTTCTCGGTGGTGCTGATCTTCGGGGGCAGCCGGATGCTGGGCGATCTGGGCGGCTGGATGCGCCGCCGGGAGTTTTGGGGGTGGCTGTTGCAGATCGGATCCTGGCTGGCCGAACGGTTGGCCCTGATCCACGATCTGATTCCGGACTTCATCGGGCTGGCCTGGAATTTCGTTTTCGAGCAGGTTTGGCCGCTGTTCAGCGAGGGCATCATGGCCCCGCTTCTGTGGCTCGCGGTTGCCGGACTCACTTACGGCACCTACACCCTCTCGGCCGCCGATCTTTGGCAGCGGGATGCTGCAAGCCGGGCGAGCGTTACCGGCCGCGGCCGGCTGTTGGCTGCCCTTCGCCAGCGTGGCCGCCGGGCGAGCAGCGTCAGCCGAACCGTCACGTTGGAATTCGCTGAGGTGTTTGCCGGCGATCTGGAGGACCGGATCATTCCCTTCGTTCAGTCGCTGCGCCACATCCTCAAGGTCGGCCTGCCCTTCATGGGAGCCTACGTCCTGCTCTATGCGGTGAGCAGCGTGCTACCGGCGTTGGTGTGGCGACTCGTCTGGTTCGTTTTCGGTGGCCGCAAGTTCGAATTCTGGTTCCGGATGGATATGCCCGTGGATCTGGCCGCCGGGCTGTTCGGCGAACCGATCCGGCTTTGCCTGCTGGCGGTGGCCATGACGCTCACCGTCGCGGCCGCTCGCGAACGGTCGGAGGATGGGAACCGCATCGCCACCGGGACGCCGGGGCCGGTACGACCCGGCCCGGCCGGTGACCGGGCCCGGATATCGCGGGCCTTGCCGTTGGTGGCCGTCACCGTGGCGAGCCTGCTGGCCTCCGGGGCACTGGTTCGTGCGCTGCCGGTCACCAGTTTGCAGCAGTCGGTGCGGGTTCCCGCCGGGGAATCCCAATGGCTGTACCCGGGCGAATATCTGAGCATCGACCAACTCCGAGCCGGCAAGCAGATCACCCGCGATGGGCGGCTACAACCGATGCTGCAAACCAGGGATCTCTTCCTGGCGGTCGATGTGTGGGTGGAGAACCGCACTGCCGATGCGGGCAGTTTGGAGTGCAGGCTTCAGGCGGGACCCAAGTCGGGTCTGAGTCGTCCCATTCCACCGGTCGAATCCAGCAGCACGAGCTCACCCGGGCCGGGATTCGGCCGGATCGTGAGCCTGGTGTTCGAACGGCCAGCCGATGCTCTGGTGGGCAGCGCGGTGCGTTGCCAGGTGTTTGAGCTATACCACGCCCACGAACGGGTGCTGGTCTTGGATCTCGGGATCGACGCGGAACGCCAGACCCAGTTGGCCAACCGAACCGGTCCGGTGGAGGTGCCCGCGGAATATCCGGAAGAGGTTTTGCAGTGAGCGTGTCGTTCGAATCGGCACCGCCGGCCAGCGCTTCGCCACCGGATCGGCCACCCCGGCGGCGTGCGGCCTGGTGGTGGACACTGGCTGCGGCAGTGATCGCGCTGGCCGTGGGGTTTTGTGTCTGGTTCGCCTACCCGGTGCGCACCCCACACCTGATCCGGCTGCCGCCCGGCGCCACACTGGTTGGTGGCCGGGGCATCTCCTATACCGTGCTGGCGCGCAACTATCTGCAGGTCCTGGACGCCTATGGACACCACTTTGTCGCCCCGCCCGGGGCGGTCATCGTGGAATACATCGTCCAGGTCGATGGCTATATCTGGCCGGGGGATGCCCTGGAGACCTCGCTGTGCACCTTCGACCTGTATGGCCGGGATGGTCTCAAGTGGGCTCCGATGGATGAGTCCTCGATGGCCTATCGAAAATCCTGCCGCACTAGGGACCCAACCCTCACCAGCCAGCAGGTCGCCTCCCACCATCTGGTACCCGAACGCGAACTCGCGGGGTTGATCGGCCTGGTTCTGCAAACCCTGGACGATCCGCGTCCCGATACCGAGCTGCCGGTCATCAGCGAACCGCGCTAGCTCATTTCTGCAGCGACAGCAGCACGGCATATCCATCGGTACCGGCACGCCACATCTTGGAGTATTCGGTGTTCGATTGCAGGTTGGTGTCATCGACATATTCCAGCTTGCGGATCGTGAGCACGGACCTCTCCCCCAGCCTGCCCGGCGGGAATGCGGCAGTAAATGCGCAGGGTATCGGTTGCAGCCCCGGTGACAGCACTTCGCGGTTTATGCCGGTGGGCTCGATGCCGGGTTCGCCACCCAGCTGGAAGAAGGTGGATTCGGCCTCGGCCACTTCGTCGTTCACCCGCGCATAGGCGCGGCTGTTCAGCGATATCGCGTAGGTGATCTCGGAACTCGTCCAGTCCGCGGTGAGTTGGCAACTGCCGTAGTACTGCACAATGATGCCGTTGGCATGGGCCGTGTCCAGTGTCATCGTCATGGGGCCGAGATCCAGCGGTTCGCCCGCGGTTTTGTCCTGGAGCCGGTTCCGGGTTTTGAAGCCGCCGGCGAGCCAGACCACGCCGATCAGCAGGGCCATTGCCACCGTGAGGATCAACAGCAGCCGCACCGCGGTGGGGATTCCTCGCCAGGGGCCCAGCTTCCGGCCAGGTGGTGGCGGGGGCTCGGCGTCCGGCTTCCCCGCCGGTCCGGTGCCCGGGTTCTGCGATGGCACACCGGCCCCGATCGGCGGTGCCCAGTCTGTCGCTGGCTGCCAGGGCTGGTGGGGTCCCGGGTGGGATTGGTGGGCCGCGCGGTGTCCCTGGGTCATGACAGCCAGTCTAGGGGGTGGCGGACTTGGCGGATCGGTGCCGGAGACGGCGCAGGCGCCACCGTGGCCGCGGCAACGCCCCGAGCCGCCACTTATGCCAGGGGTATGCCACCGGCAACCGCCACTTCTGGGTTTGCCCCAGCACGGTCAGCACCAGCCCGGTGAACACCGCCGACAGGGTGGCCGCCATCCCCGGGACGTGGCCCCACAGCAGGACCATCACCGCCGACGCCAGCATCGCTGGGGTGGCGTACAGGGTGTTGCCGCCAAAGATCTGCGGCACCTTGCGCAGGGTGATGTCGCGCAGGATTCCCCCACCGACTGCGGTGATGGTGCCGAGCAGGATCGCCGGCAGGGGAGCCAATCCGTACATCAGGGCCTTCTGCGTTCCGGCTGCCGCCCAGCAGCCCAAGGCTAAGGCATCCAGCAACGGAAAGGCACGGTTCCACAGCTGCTCGTGTACGGGTATGAAGTAGGCGATGCCGGCCCCAACCACGGCCATCACCAGGTAGTAGTGATCGATCAGGGCTATCGGCATGACGGTGAGCAGCACATCGCGGATCATGCCCCCACCCAGGCCGGTCATGATCGCCAGGGTTACGAAACCGACCGGGTCGAAGCGTTCGTTGCGGGCGATAAGCCCGCCGAGGATCGCATTGGCCAGCACCCCCAGCAGGTCGATGATCCGCAGCACCAACTGGATTGCCTCACCGGGGTTCACCTTGCCCGCCTCGGTCCTGGCGCGGGGCTGCACTCTGCTGGGGTAATCACCCAACCGTTATACCCGGTGTGGCCGGCCGGTCCGGGCAGCCGGGCCGATCTTGGGACTGCCGCCGGGTGCCCTGCATTCTGCCGGTTTGCGACCCCCAGGCGGTACGGGACCGCTTGGCCGGGGGTTGCCCTCGCGCAAGGGCTGCTTTCAGGTGTCTGAGGGCAAACGCATGGTCACCCGGCACGTCCATCGTGGGGTCGCATGGTAGAAACTGGTAGAATCCGGTACTCGGGCAGGTTCCGTGGTCCGCAGCGGCGGCCGGGCGCCCACCGCCGATCGGGCGGTTGGTCTTCTTGTGAAGGAGCATAGCGGCAGTGAGTGATCTGGCGATCCAGCCCGAGAACGCAGACTCCGGGGATGTGGTTGAGGTACCCGGGATCGCCGAACTGGATATCGAGCTATCCACCGAGGTCGCCGATCTGCACACCGACGGCGAGTACGGTGCCGGTCAGATCCAGGTGCTGGAGGGCCTGGATGCGGTGCGCATGCGCCCGGGAATGTACATCGGTTCCACCGGGGAACGCGGGCTGCATCACCTGGTGTACGAGATCGTCGACAATTCGGTCGATGAGGCGCTGGCCGGGCATTGCGATGTCATCAAGGTGGAATTGCTCGACGGCGGAGGCTGCCGGGTCACCGACAATGGCCGGGGTATCCCGGTGGCTGAGCACCCGACCGAGGGTATCTCGACCCTGACGGTGGTGCTCACCGTCCTGCACGCCGGCGGCAAATTCGGCAATGGCGGCTACAAGGTGTCCGGTGGCCTGCATGGCGTCGGCAGTTCGGTGGTCAATGCGTTGAGTTCCCGGCTGATCGCCGATGTACGCCGGGACGGCCGGCATTGGCGGCAGAGTTTCACCCTGGGCACCCCGGATGCGCCGGTGGAGGAACTGGAGGAGACCGAGCTGACCGGGACCACCATCACCTTCTTCCCGAGCGCCGGCATTTTCGAAACCACCAACTTCAACTACGAGACCCTGGCCACCCGGTTCCGGGAGATGGCCTTCTTGAACCGGGGCCTGCGCATCGAGATCGCCGATCTGCGCACCGACCGGGTGGACGATGCCGGCAGCCAGATCGGCAACGCCTTCCACTATGAGGACGGCCTGATCGATTTCGTGCGCTATCTGAACGGCAATCGCGAAACCTTCACCTCCGTCATCGATGTGGAGGCGCATTCTGCCGACCTGGGTATGGGCGTCGAATTGGCCATGCAATGGAATACCTCCTACGGCAGTTCGTTGCACACCTTCGCCAACACCATCAACACCCACGAGGGCGGCACCCATGAGGAGGGTTTCCGCGCCGCCTTAACCACCACGGTCAACAAGTGGGGCGAGGCCTGGGGGCTGATCAGGAAGCGGGAGGACCGGGTCGGCAATGAGGACATCCGGGAGGGCCTGACCGCGATCCTGTCGGTGAAGATCGCCAACCCGCAGTTCGAGGGCCAGACCAAGACCAAACTCGGCAACACCGAGGCCCGCAGCTTCGTTCAGAAGGTGGTCAACGACCGGCTGGGCGACTGGATGGAACGCAACCCGGCCGAGGGCAAGGAGATCGTCCGCAAGGCGATCTCGGCGGCGTCCGCCCGGTTGGCGGCCCGTAAGGCCCGGGAGGCAGCCCGGAACCGCAAGGGACTGCTCGGCGGGGGTGGGCTGCCGGGTAAATTGGCCGACTGCTCCTCGACCATTCCCGAGGAATGCGAGGTTTTCATCGTCGAGGGGGATTCGGCCGGTGGCTCGGCCAAGGGCGGCCGCGATCCACGCAACCAGGCGATCCTGCCGTTGCGTGGCAAGATCTTGAACGTCGAGAAGGCCCGCATCGACCGTATCTGGGCTAACAAGGAGGTCGAGGCGATAATCAATGCCCTCGGTACCGGCGTCCACGATGACTTCGACATCAACAAGCTGCGATATCACAAGATCATCCTGATGGCCGACGCGGATGTGGACGGTTCTCATATCCGGACCCTGCTGTTGACCTTGCTGTTCCGGTTCATGAAGCAACTGATCGATCAGGGGCATGTTTACCTGGCCCAGCCGCCGCTGTTCCGCATCCGCTGGACGAATGCCCCACACGAACTCGCCTATACCGATGCCGAACGCGATGCGCTGCGCGATGCCGGCATCGCGGCCGGCAAGAAACTGCCCCAGGTCAACCCGATCCAGCGCTACAAGGGCCTTGGTGAGATGGACGCCCAGGATCTGTGGGAGACCACGATGGATCCCACCGGTCGGATCCTGCTCCAGGTGACCCTGGACGATGCCGCCCGCGCCGACCAGATGTTCTCGATCCTGATGGGTGAGGACGTCGAGGAGCGGCGGCTGTTCATCCAGCGCAATGCCAAGGATGTGCGCTTCCTCGACATCTGACCGGCACCGCGTCCGATAGGCGAACGGTGCGGAGAAGGAAAGAAGTAGATGACCGAAACTCCGCAGGGCCCGGGTGGGCCCGGAAACCCGATAGATGACATTCTCGGGGACGGCACCGGTACCCGCGCCGGTGGCAATCCGGTGCAGGCGGGCGACGATGGCGCCGAGGCGGGCATAGCCGAGCCCCGCAAGGGCATCGTCGAGCAGGTTGATCTGCAATCCGAGGTGCAGAACTCCTACCTCGAATATGCGATGAGTGTGATCGTCGGGCGGGCGCTGCCGGACGTCCGCGACGGCCTGAAGCCGGTGCATCGCCGGGTCATCTACGCGATGTACGACGGTGGTTATCGTCCCGATCGCGGTTGGAACAAATGCTCGCGCGTGGTCGGCGAGGTGATGGGTCTCTATCATCCCCACGGCGATTCGGCGATCTATGACACCCTGGTGCGTCTGGCGCAGCCGTGGGTGATGCGTGCGCCGCTGATCAGCGGGCAGGGCAATTTCGGTTCTCCCGGCAACGATCCGGCTGCCGCGATGCGTTACACCGAATGCCGGATGGCGCCGCTCGCGATGGAAATGGTGCGGGATATCAACGAGAACACCGTTGATTTCCAACCCAACTACGACAATCGCGAGACCGAGCCGACCGTGCTGCCGGCTCGCTACCCAAACCTGCTGGTCAACGGGTCGTCCGGGATCGCGGTCGGCATGGCCACCAATATCCCGACCCACAATCTGCGCGAGGTGAGCCAGGCCGTCCAGTGGTATCTGGAGCATCCGCAGGCGACCGGTGAGGAACTGCTTGAGGCGGCCTTGGCCAGGGTGAAGGGGCCGGACTTCCCCACCGGGGCCCTGATCGTCGGCCGGCAGGGCATCGAGGACGCCTATCGCCGCGGCCGGGGTTCGGTCACCATGCGGGCGGTGATCAACATCGAGGAGGAACCCAATGGGCGCACCTCGCTGGTGGTCACGGAGCTGCCCTATATGTGCAATCCGGACAATCTGGCCCAAAAGATCGCCGACCTGGTCAACTCGGGCAGGCTGACCGGGATCGCCGATATCCGCGACGACACCTCGGCGCGTACCGGCCAGCGGCTGGTCATCGTCTTGAAGCGGGACGCTCAGCCGCGGGTGGTGATGAACAACCTCTACAAGCACACCCAGCTGCAAGACACCTTCGGCTGCAACATGCTGGCCCTGGTCGACGACGTGCCCCGTACGCTCCGGCTCGACCAGTTCATCAGGTACTGGGTGGATCATCAGTTGGCGGTGATCCGGCGCCGTACCCAGTATCGGCTCGATCAGGCGGAGAAGGATGCCCATATCTACCGGGGCCTGGTCAAGGCCCTGGATATGCTGGATGAGGTCATCGCGTTGATCCGCCGCTCCCCCAACGCCGAGGTCGCCAATCATGGCCTGCGGGAGTTGCTGGGCATCGACGAGGTGCAGGCGCAGGCGATTCTGGACATGCAGCTGCGCCGGCTGGCGGCACTGGAGCGGCAGAAGATCATCGACCGGTTGACCGCCCTGGAAGCCCTGATCGCCGATCTGATCGACATCCTCAACACCGAGTCACGCCAGCGGAGGATCGTCGCATCCGAGTTGACCGAGATCGTTGAGAAGTACGGTGACCAGCGGCGAACCCAGATCGTCGCGGCCGACGGCGACATGAGCGATGAGGATCTGATCCCCGAGGAGGATGTCGTGGTCACCTTGACCCGGGGCGGATACATCAAACGCACCCGGATCGACCAGTATCGCGTCCAGAAGCGTGGCGGCAGGGGGGTACGTGGCGCCCAATTGCGTGCCGAAGACCAGGTGGAGGCGGTGTTCACGGCGAAAAGCCACGATTGGATCGTGTTCTTCACCAACATGGGCCGTGCCTACCGGATCAAGGCTTGGCAGCTGCCGGAGGGCGGCCGGGATGCCAGGGGCGGGCATGTTGCCGGGCTGCTGAGTTTCCTGCCGGACGAACGGATCGCCCAGGCCATCGTGCTGCGTAGCTATGCCGATGCGGAATACCTGCTGCTGGCCACCCGCAAGGGGCTGATCAAGAAGACCGCCCTGGCGGCCTACGATTCACCTCGCCAGGCCGGTCTGATCGCGGTCAGTTTCCGCGATTCCGACGATGAGCTGATCGGGGCAGAGTTGGTCAACGCGGCCGATGAGGTGTTGCTGATCAGCCGTCGGGGGCAGGGGATCCGGTTCCCGGCTGCCGACGATCAGGTGCGTCCGATGGGGCGGACGACTTCGGGGGTCACGGGCATGCGGTTCCGCGGTGACGACGAGTTGCTTTCCATGGCGGTGATTCGCGCCGGGGCCGACGCCAACCAGTTCGCGTTCATGGTCACCGCCGAGGGGTACGCCAAGCGCACCCCGATAGCCGATTTCCGGGCCCAGAACCGCGGTGGCCTGGGGGTGCGGGCGATGCGGCTGCGCGATGGCCGCGGGAGTCTGGTGTCCGCGCTGGTGGTCACCGAAACCGATGAGGTGATCTCCTTCAAGGGTTCTGGGCAGGTGATCCGCAGCGCGGTGTCCGATGTGTCCCCGACCGGCCGCGACACCATGGGGGTCAGGTTCGTCGGCATCCGCGGTGAGGATCAGGTGGTGGCGGTCACCGTCAACCCCGAACCGGCCAACGATGCCGACATCTCCTCGGCCGGACAGCTGGCTGGGGGCGCGGCCGGTGTGGTGGCAGATGGCCCGGTGACCGATCAGGGTGTTGGCTTGATGATGGTAGATGGCGCCCAACAGACTACTGTTGTGCAAGACGCTGCAGGCCGATTGGAGGCAACCGATGAGTGATCATTCGTCCCGGACGATCAGCCTTCGACAGCGCAGGCCGACAACGACTGGAGGCAACCAATGAGCGATCAGCCGACCCAGGTGCGCGTGCCCGATCAGCCGACCCAGGTGCGGATCGATGACCAGCAGGCCACGCAGGTGCGCAAGAAGCCGCAGCCGACCGCCGCGGCTAAGGGCTCGACGCGGGCCGGCAGCGACAGCCGGGCACGTACCGGGCGGGTGCGCGATTCCCGCGCCGATATCCGCCCGGCGCGTAAGGCGCGGCTGCGCATCGCGAAGCTGGATCCCTGGTCGGTGATGAAGACCTCGCTGATGTTCGCGATCGCCGCCGGGATCATCCTGTTCGTGGCGGTGATCCTGCTGTGGTCGGTGATCGAGGCGTCCGGGGCTTTGCAGGCCTTGCAGGAGACCTTGAATGCGTTGCTCGGTAACCCGGATGGTTCCGGGCAGGTGCAGGTCAGCCAGTTCATCAGCCGCGGGCGGGTGCTCGGGTTCACCGCCATCGTGTGCGGTGTCAACGTCATCTTGCTGACCGCGCTGGCTACCCTGGGCGCCTTCCTGTACAACCTTTCCGGTTCGGTGCTGGGTGGTTTGGAGGTGACTCTCGCCGAGGACTGATCGGCTCGCCCGCCCGGCTCGGCGCCGGCGTATATGGTTGTGGCCGGCCCCTAGGGGCCGGCC
>ERZ773090.174-NODE-174-length-58509-cov-4.27586_pt1 | contig 58509 bp, 44 predicted proteins | sample MGYA00580579_ERZ773090 | MGnify/ENA primary metagenome ERZ773090 (study PRJEB29015, sample SAMEA2738014) | human oral metagenome | biome: human oral; feature: human-associated habitat; material: dental | place: China | collected 2132 ... | reverse complement strand
CCGGGGAGGAAATTCAGCCCTAGCCCCACCAGAAGCGCTTCACTTTATTGGCTACCGGGCGAAGCGGTTGCTGCGCCACTAGGTGGCTCGCTGCGCTCGGCGCGCCGTTGGCGCTCGAGCGCTTCGGCTGGAGGGCCGAGAAAATTTCAGTCTGATTTATAAAGGCGGTTCTGGCGGGAAGCGCTTCATCGCCCAACAGGCTTTTCCCAGCGAAGCGCTTCGGGCTGGCGGCCTAGTTAAAAAACGAAGCGCTTCATTCCAGGGACAGAAAAGGGAAGCGCTTTGGCCTAAGAGCCGGCGGCGGGGAAGGGCTTGGTTTGACTGACGAAGCGCTTCCTTCTGGAACCAGCCGTGGAAATGAAGCGCTTCGGTTGGAATGGGGCCTGGGGCGGGAAACGCTGCCCGGGCCGGCTTCCCTTTGCCCGCTGGAGAATCCACGGGGCCGGCTGGGGGAAGCGGTTACGGTGGCCCGCTGCGCTCGGCGCGTCGTTGGCGCTGAGCGGAACCGGCTTTGACCCGCCCGTCGCCGCCGGGGTAAAGTTTTCGACGGCCCCCGTGAAATCCGGGGCCTCAGGTTGCCGCAATGCGGCGTTCTCAGGAGATTTTTATGAATAACCTATTCACCCTCAACCAAATTCTCGGCTACAGCCTGCTGGCCTCGGGCCTGCTCGCCCTACCCCAGCTAAGCACCCGCTGGGGGGGCTACGGCCTGCCGAACATCGCCAGCTTCCGGCCGGACAGCGGCCTGCGCACCCTGCCTCAGCGCTGGCCCCGGCTCGGCCACCGCTGCTGGCTCATTCTGCCGGTGGTGCTGATGCTGCTGCTCTGGCTCAACGGTCTGATGCTGGTCATCGCGCGCGGCTCCGGCCCGGTGGCCTGGCTGGCCGCCGGCCTCGGCCTGGTCGCCATCGTCCTGATGTTCATCTATCCGCGCCGTTCCAGCCCGGCCCTGCGCCAGGCCAGCGCCCTGAGCTGGGGCCTGTCCCTGCTCTTCAACAGCTACCAGCTGAACCACCTCGGGCCGCCGGCCGACCTGGGCGCCTTTGCCGGGCCGGTGAACGGGCTGATGAGCCTGAGCCTGGTGGGCCTGCTGCTGACCCTGGCCTATTCCCTCGAGGGCTCTAAACCGGCCACCCACCTGCAACAACACTGGCCCCAGCTGGCACCGCTGGCCCTGGCCCTGCAGCTGGGCGGGGCCGCCGGCCTGCTGCTGCTGGGCCTGCTGCAGAGTTTGAGTCTGCTGTTCTAGGCCCAGCCAGAACGAACGGGCGTCGCCAGAGGGCGGCGCCTTTTTATTTGGGACGCCGGTTGACCGGCCGCACCTCAACATTCACCGCCCCCACTTCGCCCCGGGCATCGATGACCGGTGCCAGGGCCGTAATCGCCGGGTGGCGCTGCAGCAGGGCCCAGATGGCCAGTTTCAGCGGCGCCGTCGTCTCCCGGCCCTTGCCGTGGATAACCGTCCAGATTTCCGCCCGGCGGTTGGCGCGCTCGTCGATTAAATCCTGCAGATAGCGCTGGGCCTCATCGACGAGGAAGCCGTGCAAATCAATCTCCCGGACCACCGGCAGCTGGTTGGCCCGGAGCCGGCGAAAACGCCCCTCGTCCATGTTTTCCAGATTGAGCGGCTCGAAGGCCCCGACCTCGGCCCGGTAGCTCTGGGCCTCGATGCGCCGGTCGTTGCGGATTTTGCGTTGGGGGCGCGGGGGCACCGGCGGGGCCGCCAGCCGCCGCACCGGCCCCAGGGCCCGGCCGAAATCGAAGCGCTCCTCGGCCGGAGGTTCCTCCGCACGGCGCTGGCCCTTGAGCCGGCCGAGGGCCCGGCGGAAATCGAAATCGTCGCTCATGGCCGGCCGGCGAAATAGTGGAGATAGCGCGCCACCGGCCCGTAGGCGGCTGCGTCGGCCAGGGCCAGTTCCCGGGCCACCAGTTCGGCGACCGGGTGCCGTTCCCGGTCGGCGGGCTTCATATAGTCGTAGAAACAGCGCACATTGCTGCGCCGCTGGATTTGAAAGCCGGCGCTGGCCAGCCCGCTTTCCACCGTTGCCGGCGTGCAGGGCTGGGGCGGGGTCAGCTTGGCGGTTTTGCGGTGGGGGCGGAAATCCCGGTCGAGGTAGGCAAAATTACCGAAGACGTGCTGGGCGAAGACCAGCGCCTCCCGGTTGTAGACCAGCAGGGACAGGGCGCCGCCGGGCCGGAGCAGGGCAGCGCAGCGTTGAATCAATTCCTCCTGGCGGGCGGCGGGCAGCCATTCCAGCAGGGCATGGCAGCAAATCAGGTCGAAGTCCGGGGCCAGCGGCCGGGCGAAAATATCGCCCTCCACAAAATGCACCCGGTCGTCGAGCCGAAGCGCTTCGGCCTCGGCCCGGCCGGCGGCGAGCAGGGCCGGGGCAATGTCCAGCACCTCCACCGTGTGGCCGCGCGCCCCCAGCCACAGGGCCATCTGGCCGGCGCCGCCGCCCACGTCCAGCACCGCCAGCGGCCCCGGCGGTAGCAGCTCGGCCAAATCCCGTTGCAGCACCGCCAGCCGAATTTGGCCCTTGGGCCGGGCGTAGATATTGCGCAGAAACACGGCGCTGTGATGGTCAAAATAGGTCAAGGAAGCCCCCTTCTGTCAAAATGGCCATTTTACTTTGGAGGCTCCGATGCACGCCCTATTGACCGACTACTACGAATTTTCCATGGCCGACAGCTATTTGCAGCTCGGCCGCGCCGAGGAAATCGCCCACTTCGACTACTTTTTCCGCCGCGTCCCCGACCAGGGCGGCTATGCCATCTTCGCCGGCCTGGAACAGGTGCTGGACTATCTGCAGGAACTGCGTTTTGGCCCGGCCGAGCTGGATTTTCTCCGCGCCCGGGGCAGCTTTTCGCCCCAGTTCCTCGACTATCTGGCCGACTTCCGCTTTCGCGGCGAAGTCTGGGCCATGGACGAGGGTTCGGTGGTCTTCCCCAATGAGCCGCTGCTCAGCCTGCGCGCGCCGCTGCTGGAATGCCAGCTGGTGGAAACCTTCCTGCTGCTGAGCCTGAACCACCAGTCGCGCATTGCCACCAAGGCCTCCCGCCTTGTCCAGGCCGCCCGGGGCCGGGCCGTCTTTGAATTCGGCGCCCGCCGCGCCCACGGGGCCGACAGTGCCAACTACGGCGCCCGGGCCGCCTACCTTGCCGGCGTCGCCGCCAGCTCCAATCTGGAGGCCGAACGGCGCTTCGGCGTGCCCGCCTTCGGCACTATGGCCCATGCCTATATCCAGAGCTTCCCCAGCGAGTACGAGGCCTTCCTCAACTACGCCCGCACCTATCCCGACGGCACCTTCCTGCTGGTGGACACCTACGACACCCTCCGCTCCGGCATTCCCAACGCCATTCGCGTGCACCAGGAATTCCTGGCGCCCCGGGGCAAAAGTCTGAAGGGCATTCGCATCGACAGCGGCGACCTGGCCTATCTCAGCCAGCAGGCCCGGCAGATGCTCGACGCCGCCGGCATGCCGGAGACGAAAATTAGCCTGTCCAACGCCCTGGACGAGTTCCTGATTCGCGACCTGCTCGACCAGGGCGCCCCGGCGGACAGCTTCGGCGTCGGGGAAAATCTCATCACCGCCAAGAGCGACCCGGTCTTCGGCGGCGTTTACAAAATCGTCGCCCTGGAGAAGGACGGCCAGGTGCGGCCCACCATCAAAATCAGCGACAACAGCCACAAAACCACCACGCCGGCGCCGAAGCAGGTCTGGCGCTTCTATGACGCCGGCGGCAAGGCCTTCGCCGACGTGGTCAGCCTGCGCGACGAGGTCATCGACCCGGGCCAGCCCTATCTGCTCTTCGACCCGGACGAGCCCTGGAAAAAGAAACTGGCGCGCCAGTTCAGCGTCAAGCCCCTGCTGAAATTGCAGCTGGCCAACGGCCAACGCTGCCAGCCCCGGCCGACCCTGGCGGACCTCCGCGCCTTCTGCCAACGGGAGCAGGCCACCATGTGGGCCGAAACCCTGCGCCTCAACCACCCGCATAAATACATCGTCGATTTGTCGGCGGCCCTGTGGAATCTGAAGCAGGAGCTCATCAAACAGTATTCCGGAGCCAAGTCGTGAACGCCCGCGCCTATGTGGACTATCTGCTTGGCTGGCTGGAACAGCAGCGCCGGGAGCTCTACGGCCTCGATGGCTATGTGCTCGGCCTCAGCGGCGGCATCGACAGCGCCGTCTGCGCCCACCTGCTGAAGGAACTGGCCGTGCCCCGGCTGGCCCTGCTGCTGCCGGCGGCGGTCAGTGGCCCCGAGGATTTGGCCGACGGCCTCGGCGTGGCCGAGGATTGCGGCCTGGAACACCGGGTCATCGACATCGAAGCGCTCTACCTTCAGTTCCTCGGTGCCCTCGGCGATGGCATCGATTTGAACGGCGAGCGGGTGGCGGTGCTGCGCGGCAATCTCATGGCCCGCATCCGCATGATTCTGCTCTTCACCACGGCCCAGAGCCGGCGGGCGGTGGTGCTGGGCACGGACAACCGCGCCGAATGGCACATGGGCTATTTCACCAAGTTCGGCGATGGCGCCGCCGACCTGCTGCCGCTGGCGGCCCTGCGCAAGGAACAGGTCTACGAGCTGGCCCGCTGCCTCGGCGTCCGTGCCAGCGTGCGGGAGAAACGGCCCAGCGCCGGCCTCTGGGTCGGCCAGACCGACGAGGAGGAAATGGGCGTCAGCTATGCGGACATCGACCGTTTTCTGCGCGGCGAGCCGGTCAGCGCGGCGGCCCGGGAACGCATCGACTTCTGGCATAACCGCTCCCACCACAAACGCCAGCTGGCCCCGGTGCCCCACCCCCCCGAGGCCTAGGCCGAAGCGCTTCGTCGGAAGCGCTTTTTTATTCCGGAGGCCTGGGGAACGAAACGCGCCGCCGGCGTTTCATCAGAAGCTGACGTTCCCGCCCGAAGCGCTTCGCCCCGGGCGGACATATTTCTTCCCGCCGCCGAGGGGGAGCGCTTCGGCTTCTGGGGGGCTGGAATGAAGCGCTTCTTAGGAAGCGCCCGGTGAAGACAACCGCCAAAATCAAAGCGCTTCGGTTCTGGGAGCTGTTCCGGCGGCTTGGCCCCTTCGGCGAGTTCTAACCGGGGAAGCGCTTCGCCCTCCGACCTAGCTTTCTTTTTTGGCCCCCGGCCCGGTGCTTAAACGCCGAAGCGCTTCCCCTAAGGGCTAGCGGGCCGGTTTCCTTTCACCGGCGCCACTGGGGTTTCAACACCGCCGGCCCCGGCCATAACAAACCGTTAGCCTGGGCCGGGCCGGGGGGAAGCGCTTCGCCTATCCCAGCCGTTTTATCTGACTTCATCTTTTTTGGCTTTCCAGCCGGAAGCGCTCCCTCTTTTGTCCTGCCACCGAAGCGCTTCCCCTCCGGAACAATCCAAACGAAGCGCTTCGGTTAGCGGCTGGGGTTTTCCTTTCTGCCCCAGCCAGTTGCTTAAACCGAAGCGCCGGGGCCGAAGCGCTTCGCCGGGAAAAACGGCCATGAAAAAAGCACCCCGAAGGGTGCTTCATTGGGTTTTGGCTCGCTGAGCAAATCGGGTTGCCGACCGGCCAGCCGGCCAGCTACCGATTTAAATCGGTTTCCCATCGTAGAGACCACCGCCAACGGCGGGGGATTTATATAGGCTTGCCGTCATAAAGACCAAAGAATTTACTCACCTCAAAATAAATCTCCCGCACCTCGCCGCTGGCGCTCTGCAGGGTGATGATGTCGAAGGTGCCCTGGTCGTTCTGCACCAGCTTCTGGCCGATTTTTTCAAAGCCGGGCAGGTTCTCCTCAATCCAGCGGTTTTCGGCCTTGATGCCGCGCATGGTGTCGTTCTCGTGGATAACCACCGGATTGAGGAAGGAGGCGCCGAGACCACTCTGGGCCCAGCCGGTGCCGAGTACGCCCCAGCCCAGCAGCAGGCCAAGGAAAAATCTTTTGAGAAACATCTTGTTACTCCTATGGTTGGGTTATTTCTAGTTGAGGCCGGGCCCAGGGCCCCGCCGGGGAGAAAATTCTAGCATTAGATGTCGGCGGCCCCGGGTGAAGATGGCCGGGCCGGGGTCTGGAACAATGCTGGTAAAATTTTTCACCTTTCATTGCCAAGGAGTTTGGATGAAATCCATTGCCCAACTGCAGGCCGAACTGCCGGCTCTGCTCAATCCCACCGCCGCCCCGGCCCGGGTCGAAGCCTATCTGGACGAGCTGGCGGCCCAGTGCGAGCGGGTGGAGGCCAACAGCAACGACTATCCCAATAATCCCATTAGCGGCGATGTCTGGCGCGACGGCTATGCCCTGGTGCAACTGGGTGCCCGGCTCAGCGCTGCCCTGGAGGAACGCGAGCCGGAGGAACTTTGGCTACGGGCGCTGGGCTGCTGGTCCACGGCGGTTTTTGCCGTGGTGGCCCACTACCGGGCCGAGGTGGGACCGCTGATGCACGCCGCCCTGCGCTACCACCGCCGCCGGGGCGACGAGGCCGCCGTGCTGGAAAAATGCCGGGCCATCGTCGCCGATTTCACCGTGCTGCTGGAGGAGGCCGAGGCCCTGCAGGCCGAGGACGAGAACGCCTTCGCCGGTGCCATTGACAATGAACTGCTGGCCATTGCCTATCTGGAAATGGCCGTCCGGGTGCTCAGCGCCGCCGGCGACGATAAGGCCGCCCAGCTGCTGCACCGTCTACAGCTTTTACCCCCCTACTGGATGGAGATAACCCTATGAACCTGAAGCGCTTCCCCGCCCTGCTGCTCGGCCTGGCCCTGGTCGGCTGTGGCAGTCCGGCCCCCAACGGCCTCAACGCCGGCCAGAACCTGGCCGCCCAAATCCTCAACCAGCAGTGCCACAGCTACATCGATAACCAGCCGCTCTGGCAGCTGGCCAAGATGAGCCTGGGCGCCGAGCTCGAACAGCACAAGGCCGCCGTCTGCCAGTGTGCTGCGGAAGAGTCCCTGCGCAATGCCAAGGGCGACCAGCTGCTGGCCCTGGCCAACCCCAGCCGCCGGGTGGAGGCGGTGATTAATCTGCTCGGGCCGACGGTACCCACCTGCTACCAGAAGCTGCGTCCCCAGCTGAATCTGCCCTAGGAGCTTGCCATGATTATTCTGATTACCGGCGCCACCGCCGGCTTTGGTCGGGCCCTGGCCCGGCTGCTGGTGAGCAAGGGCCATCAGGTGATAGCCGCCGGCCGCCGGGCCGAACGGCTGGCGGCGCTGCAACAGGAGCTGGGCGCCAGCCTGCGGCCGCTGCTGCTGGATATGGACGACATCGCGGCCATGGATAAACTGCTGGCGCGGCTGCCGGCCGAGCTCCAGGCCATCGACGTGCTGGTGAACAATGCCGGCCTGGCCCTGGGGCTGGAGCCGGCGCCCCGGGCCGATTTGGCCGACTGGCTCCAGATGATTGACACCAACATTCGCGGCCTGGTGGCCCTGACCCACAAGGTGCTGCCGGGCATGGTGGCGCGCAATCGCGGCCACATCGTCAATCTCAGCTCCATCGCCGGCAGCTATCCCTATCTGGGCAGCAACGTCTACGGCGCCAGCAAGGCCTTCGTCAGCCAATTCAGCCTGAATCTGCGCGCCGATTTGGTCGGCACCCGGGTGCGGGTCAGCAACATTGAACCGGGCCTCTGCGGTGGCACGGAATTTTCCACCGTGCGCTTCCACGGCGACCGCCAGCGCGCCGACGCGGTCTATGCCGGCGTTGAGGCCCTGGGCCCCGAGGACATCGCCGCCATCATCGCCTGGGTCATCGAACAGCCGCCCCACGTCAATATCAACCGCCTGGAGGTCATGCCCACGGCCCAGACCTTCAACGGCCTGACCGTGAGCAAAGACCTATGAAAACCCCGGCCCTGCTGCTGGCTCTGCTGCTGGCCGGCTGTGCCCCGTCGCCGCTGGAGTCGGCCCGCCGGGCCGAGGAAGCCCGGCTGGAGCAGGAACGCCTAAGCCTGGCTCTGAGCCACCGCTGCGACCCGGAGGTCGGCCGGCTGCTGGAACTGCAACGGCTGGGCTGGCCCCAGGTGGCCGACCGGACGGCGGCGGCGGCCGAGCTGGCCCGGCACCAGAGCGTGCCGAGCTTCCAGAGCTGCCTGGCCCTGGGCTGGGAGAATCTGGCCCAACGGGAGCGGCTGGAACGGCTGGAACGGCGCCAGGAACGTTGGGAACGGCAGGCCCTCCGCCCCTGGCCCCGGCCATCGCTGTTCTATGATTTCTATGATTTCCCCTACTGGGAGGATTAGAGCGCTTCCCCGCTCCAACTCCCTATTTCCCCAAACCGAAGCGCTTCGTTCCTCGGGACTCGTTCCCTGCGAAGCGCTTCCTTCTTCTGGCACCCAAACCGAAGCGCTTCACCCTGCCGATTTTTAAATCCTCATCGACCCGGCTTTTATCTCCGCTTTCCCCGGGCGAAGCGCTTCCCCCTAGACGCAAACAGCCGGGCATTGCCCCCGGCCCGGCCGCCGTTTGATGAGACCTCGAAGCGCTTCGCTGAAACGGCCTCTCCAAACCGAAGCGCTTCGGTGCAGCCGCCCCGATAAAAGAAGCGCTCCTCCGCCCAGCTGTTTTCTTCCTCAGTCCGGACAGCCAGAACCGAAGCGCTTCGGTCTAGGTGTCCACTAACCCCGGTCCGGGTGCCTCGATTCAGACAGGCAAAGCGGCCACCGCTGACCTTTTCTTGCCACAACAGCCCTTTGGCTTTTCCCAGCCGGAAGCGCTTCATTCCAAACGAGGTTAGAGCGAACGAAGCGCTTCGCTGAAACGGCCTCTCCAAACCGAAGCGCTTCCTTCCTAAGGAATCGTCTCCCCTCCAGGCGCGCCGCCCTCCCGCTGGCACCTGAAACCGACGCTTCAGGCACCACCCAAGCGCTTCGGCCCGCCGGTTTTTAAATCCTCATCGGCCCGGGGGCTGCCTAGGGCGAAGCGCTTCCCCTCGCCAACCAAAACGCTTTATTTCGGCAAGCTGCTGGGTGTCGTGGCCTTAAATCGGTTTTAACCGAAGCGCTTCGGGTTAGCTGGCCGTGGCCCTTCGCCCCGGCCCGACCACCGCGATTCCGCTGACCCAAACGGCCACCGCCAGCCTCGGCTAGCCACAACGGCCCATCGGCCTTTTCGCCGGAAGCGCTTCCTTCCTGAGCTCATTTCAAAAATGAAGCGCTTCGTCAAAAGCCAATTTTTAGGCCGAAGCGCTTCCCCGGGACGCAAAAAAGCTGGTTTTACATCCGGTCGACAAAGGGAGCGAGCCGGTTCTCAGTGGCCGGCGCCGGTCAAATTCTGTTCCAGCCTCGGGCGTCTTTCTCCTAAAGCCAGCCAAGCGCTTTATAGCGGTCGTTGTTGCCAGCAACGGGCCGCTGCGGTTAAAGCCCCAACGCCGGGCGTAATCCTCTTTATCGGCAGCGGTCCCGGCCTCCTTCCAAATCTTCCTAAACCATGCCGGCGGTGGCCGTCTTCGCAGGCCGGGCCCGGCGGTGGCCCGATTTCGGCTCTTGGCCGCCGGATTAGGGCCTATTGGGAAACAAAAAACCCCCGCCGAAGCGGGGGTGCTGGGGTCGTCCTAGGGATAACGAGAAGAAATCCTAGGGGCGCGCGGCGGCTTTTCTCACCCGCTCATTGACCCATTCCAGCTGGGGCCGCAGCCACTGGCGCAGCTGGGTGGTATCCACGGTGGCCGGACGACGGGGGTCGTTCCACAGGGCCACGGCGGCACCCTTCATCTGACGCTCATCGACGGCATTGGTCTTGTTGTTTTCGTCCCAGATGCCCAGATGCCATTCGTCATCGCGCAGCCGTTGCACCGCTCCGCTGGCCTGGGCCTCGGAGTTGGCGGCGATGTGATGGGCCAGATAGCGCTGGTTGTAGTTCATAACCTTGAAGCCGGCCTTGACCAGCTCGCCCACGGTGGCGCGATTGGCCAGATTGGCCTCCCGCTCGTCGGCATTGGCGGCGTCGCCGTCCCAGTCGCGGTAGGGGATTTCGATGAACTTATTCAGCCGGGGCAGGCGGGCGGTCATGATGCCGTCGTTCCAGACCTGCGGGGTCAGGCCGATGTGGTTCATGACGTAGTCGCCGACGCCGTTCAGGTAGTAGGTGTAGGCCTCGGCATTGGCAATGGCGCCCTCGAAGTCATGGCCGCCCATGTGGAAATGCTTGCTGCCGCCGGCCTTGAAGGGGGCCGCCGCCTCGGAATAGAGCTCCATCACGAAGCCCGAAGCCGAACCCATGTTGGCGTTGCTGTTGTCGCGGTTGTCGCGGAAGACCTGGCTGGCCCGGACAATGTCTTCATGTTTCAGGAGCTTATGAATGAAGCTGACGTGGCCGGGGAAGGTAATTTCCGGAATGATTTCGACGCCGCGTGACCGGGCATAGCCGAGCAAATCGTTGATTTGGGCCTTGCTGTAGAAGCGGTTGCCGAAGACCTTGTGGCGCAGGGTGCCGTCCGGCTCCTGGGTGGCATATTCCGGCGTCTGGCCGAGCAGCTCACTTTCGAGCAGATAGTTCTGGTCATCGGAGAGGCGCAGGTGCAGGAACTGGCCGCCGGCGGCGTTGACGCTATCGATAAAGTCCTTCAGCTGGTCAATGGTGTAGAACTGGCGGGCCGCATCCAGCATCAGACCGAAGGTTTTCGGCTTCACATTGACGATGCCGTCCGGAGCCGGGGTCGGGGTGGCCGTGGCCGTTGGGGTGGCTGACGGCGAAGCGCTTGGGCTTGGCGTAGCCGATGGCGACGGGCTCGGGGTGGCTGATGGAGAAGCGCTTGGAGTCGGCGTGGCCGATGGCGACGGGCTAACGCTCGGCGATGGTGTGGCCGATGGTGAAGGCGTTACCGAAGGGGAAGCGCTGGGGCTGGGTGATGCCGTCGGTGAGGGGCTCACGCTGGGGCTCGGTGAAGCGCTTGGGCTCGGGCTGACGCTCGGCGTCGGGCTCACGCTCGGCGAAGGCGAAGCGCTCGGTGAAGGTGAAGCGCTAGGGGTTGGCGAAGGCGAAGCGCTTGGAGTCGGAGACACGCTCGGCGTTGGGCTCATGCTTGGGCTAGGCGAAGCGCTTGGGCTTGGCGTGGCCGATGGCGACGGACTGACGCTCGGCGTTGGGCTCACGCTGGGGCTGGGCGAAGCGCTTGGGGTTGGTGTAGCCGATGGCGAAGGCGTGGCCGAAGGCGAAGCGCTTGGGCTCGGGCTAACGCTTGGCGATGGTGAAGCGCTCGGCGAAGGCTGGGCCGTGGGGGCCGGGCCGGGATTTGGATTGGGCGCTGGGGCCGGGCCGGGGTTAGGCCGGGGCTGGGCCGTCGGGCTGGCGCTCGGCTGCGGCTGCGGCTGGGCCGTCGGGGCCGGCGAAGTGCTTGGGCTCGGGCCGGTGCTGGGCTGCGGGGCCACGGTGGGCGCCGGCTTCGGCGTGCCGCTGGGCTGGCCGCCGCTGTTGTCGGACGGCATCAGCAGGTTATTTTCGGCGGTCAGCTGCACGCCCCTGCTGGTGAGCCAGGCGTTTTCCCGGGGCCGCTGGGCGGCGCTGTCGGCAAGGATGGTGGAGAAAATCACCTGGGCCTTGGGCTGCTGCTGGTTGTTGTCGCGGCCGCTGACCTCGCCGATGGGCTTGCCGTCGCTGGCGCCGATGTCACCGCCGAGGACGAAGCGGTTGCCGCGAACCAGATACTCGCTGGCATTGCCCGGGCCAATCAGAAAGGCATCGCGGGTGGCGTTGGCTTTCTTGATGGTGATTCCATTGGCGACCACATTCACCTGGCCGCGCAGGCTGCCATCGGTGAACTGTTCCTCGTTCCAGATGGGCGCTAGGCCGGCCTGTTCGTCCAAATCGATTTGGTTGCCACGAATAAGAATGGTGCCGGAACCCTTGCCGGGTCGGGCCGTGTTGGTGCGCTTGCCGTTGGCATCGTAGAAGCTCTGGGTTTCGCCGATGGCGGCAATGGTGGCCTTGCTGGAGTAGCTGCCCGTGATGAGGTTGTTGTCGATGGCCACCTGATAGTTACGCTCGGCCTCGCGGTTGCGGAAGAGAATGGCGTAGGACTGGTCGTCGCGCTGGGGATTCTTGTAGGCGGTGAAGTTTTTGATGGTGTTGTTGCTGATTTTGAAGTTACCGTCGGCCTTGACCGGCAGGTTGTTCCATTTTTCATTAACAATCAAACCGATGGCCTGATAGAGCTGGTAGCGCGGGCCCTCGTCGTCGTCCTTTTCCAGCCGGTTTAGCGGGTTCTGAATGATGGTGTTGTGGCTGATGTCCACCTTGGTCATCGGGAACTGGCGGTTATAAACCTCGATGCCATAGAGCCGGTCGGCTTCCAGGGTGTTATTGCTGATGACGATGTCGTCGCCGTCGTGGATGTCCAGACCTTTGCGCAGGTTTTTCAACGTGGTGTTGCCGACGATTTTCACGCCGAAGTTATAGGAGCCGGCCACCGAGGCCAGACCATAGCCGGTGCCACCGTCGCGGTAGTCGCCGTTTTCGATGAGCTTGTTCCGCTCGGCGCTGAAGTTGCGCTGGTAGCCGAACATCAGACCGGCGACGCGGTTGTGGTGTAACAGGCATTCGCTGACCTGGTTATTGTCGCCGCTGGGCAGTTTGACGTAGCTGCTGTCCACCTTGCCATCGATGAGCAGGCGCTTGTAGAAGTCGTTGTAGCGCGGGTCCGGGTCGCGCAGGCTGTAGCTGCGGTTGGAATCGAAGTAGATGCCGGCCCGGTTGGCGCCGCTGACCTCCACCTTGTGGATGTGAACGTTGTCGGAATCATCGACGTAGATGCCGTTCACCTTGCCGAAATAGCTCTTCTGGTAGAGATAGTAGTTGTCGGTTTTGTCGTAGATCAGGCTGAAATCAGCCAAAAAGGTTTTGGTGTCGGCGATTTTGCTGGTGTCGCGGCCGCTGACCACGATGCCGGCGTACTGGGAAACGTCCAGCTCGTTGCTGTCGCGGCTGTCCGTTCTATAGTCGCCGTCCTGGTTCCAGGCAAATTTAATGGTGGTGCGGCCCATGCCCTCGCCGAAGAGGGCGGTGATGCCGGCGTTCTCCGCGTTCAGGACGATGGGGCGGTTGATGCGCACGGTGCCGGTGATTTGCACGGCCACCTTCTCCCGCTGGGCGAAGGCCAGGGCCTTGTCCAGGTCATCGCTGGCGTTGGTCTTGCCGCTGGTATCAACGCCAAATTCGGCGGCCTTGATGTATTTGCCGTAGACCGGGTGCTGATAGATTTTGGCCGTGGCCGGCGGTGTGGGGGTGGCCGTGGCGGTGGGCGTCGGCGTGGGCGCCGGCGGCTGGGTGGGGCTGGGGCTCGGCTTCGGCAGCTGTTCGGGAATGAAGCGCGAGAGGTCGGGATTCTGCTGATTCCCGCCGCAGGCACTCAGAATGGCGGCGATGAATACGCCGAGGGTTTTCTTTGTCATGGGAAGGTTCCTCGTGGAAAAAAAGTCATTGTAACCCGAGGCTTGGCTAGAATTACCAGCGGCGCCGCGCTTGGGCGGCCATTTACAGGAGTTTTCCCGATGAAAAAATTTTTACAGTGGTGCGCCGGTCTGGCGCTGCTGCTGGCCATTCCCGCTTTCATTCTCTACCAGCAGGCCCCGGCCCAGTTCTATCTGCGCCTGGGCGACTTTGACAATCTCATTCAGCTGCAGGGTTTCGCCCGCGATGCCTACCGGCGTAGTGCCGAGGCCGGCAATCTGGAGGCCCAGGTGAAGCTGGCCCGTTTCTATGAAAACGGCCTCGGCGGCAACCGTGATTTGGCCGAGGCCCGGGCCTGGCTGGAACGGGCGGCGGCCCAGAACCATCAGGACGCCCAGAAACAGCTGGCCACCTACTACGAACACGGCCGGGGCGGCGACCGGGACGAGGCCGGCGCCTGTCTGCTCTACCAGAAGAGCGGGGCCATCAGCGCCGCCGGCCGCGTCTGCTCCAAGCTGACCCCGGAACAGCTGGCCGCCCGGGCCAACGCCTTCAGCACCTTCGGCAGCGCTTCGCCGACACCGAGCCCAACCCTGGCCAGCGCCAGTCCCACGGCCAGCCCTACGGCCAGTCCCAGCACCGGCCCCAGCTCGCCGAAGGAACGCTGGGCCGCCATCGATAAGGCCACCGAGGACGGCGATTTCAAACGGGCCTTCCAGCTGCTGCAGCCGCTGGCCGAGGGCGGCGATGCCCAGGCCCAGTTCCGGCTGGCCGACTACTATGCCGACGGCCTCGGCGCGAAGAAGAACCCCGAGGAGGTGCGCTACTGGCTGGTCAAGGCCGCCAAGCAGAACCACGCCGAGGCCCAGAAGCGCCTGGGCCAGCTCTACGAACAGGGCCAGGGCGTGGAGCGGGACTATCGCTTCGCCCGGGAACTCTACGAGCAGGCCGCCGCCCAGGGGCAGCGGGAGGCCCAGCAGCGGCTGGCCCGGCTGCTGGAACAGGGTCAGGGCGGCGACCGCGACGAGGTGCGGGCCTGCCAGCTCTACACCGCCGCCGGCGACCGCGAGGCCATCACCCGAGTTTGTGGCGGTCGCAATACGGCCAGCGCCCAGCAGGCCCTGCAGGCGGAACAGCAGCGCCTTGCCCAGCAGAGCCTGAGCGAGGAACAGCGGCGCCGTCAGGTCGCCATCGATACGGCCCTGCAGCAGCAGCGTGATGAGCTGGCCCGCCAGGCCGAACAGCAGCGCCAGGCCACGCCGCTGGCGGTGCCGGTGCCCCCGACGCTGGAAAGCCAGCGCCAGGAGGAGGAAGAACGGGCCCGGCAACAGGCCGCCCAGCAGGCCGCCCAGGCCCGGCAGACCGATGCCCAACTGGCCCAGGAGCTGGCCGCCCAGGCCGCCGGCAATGAGGAAGAGCCGGTCAATCCGCCGCCGGCCGGTGCCGACCTGCTCGATGCGGTGGCCGAGGCTAAACCCGCCGCGCCGGCAGTGAGCCAGGAGGAGGCTAACGCCGCCTTCGACCGGGGCGACTACCATCAGGCCTTTGTCATGAACCGCCAGCTGGCCGAGGGCGGCAGCGCCGAGGCCCAGAATGCCCTGGGCTATCTCTACGAGAAGGGCCTTGGTACGAAGCAGAACTACGACGAGGCGCTGGTTTACTACGAGCGGGCCGCCCACAACGGCAACCGTTCGGCCCAGTTCAACACGGCGGTGCTCTATGAAAACGGCCTCGGCACCGACCGCGACCTGCAGCAGGCCCGCTTCTGGTACGAGCAGGCCGCCGCCCAGGGCGACGATGAGGCCGCCGAGGCCCTGGAACGGCTGAACGACTAGGCCTTTTTCTTCCCACGGGAGAGCGACTACGGTCGCTCTTTTTTTTTGGGCACGCGTTATTTCCAGCGGTCGGCGAAGAAGGAAGCGCTTCGGCCGGGCGCCCCACCCGAAGCATTTCCTTTTTCTACTTCTCCGAAGCGAAGCGCTTCGAGCTTGACAGCAAGGAAACGTTTCTAGTGGCCCGCCGAATTATTGTCGGCTTATCTCAGGGAGAAGCGCTTCCTGTCGATAAGCCAGTCTTCAGCTGGCTAGGAATGAAGCGCTTCGGTTCCGGCGAATCGCCGATGCCATATCAGAAAAATCACAGTCCCGACCCGGGGCCGCTACCTTCGCCATTGGAACGAAGCGCTTCGGCCAGGGCCGCCCAACCGATTACGTTCCCAACTCCAGCCCGGGGAGGACCTCCGACTTTTCGGCTGAATGCAGCACCGCTAATGGCTTGAGGGGAAGCGCTTCGTTAAAACCATCTGGCCCGGTGAAGTGCTTCTGTCCTAGACGCTAAATGGCCGGCCGGGCCGGGAGCTTGGGAATAAAACCCTGAAGGAACGCTTCGTTTAAAGGCCGCCGGGCCGCAGCGCTTAGGCCGGGGACTTTCTTTGCGGGAAGCGCTTCCCTTCGGCGGGCCGGTGCTGATTCAGCCGGCGCGCCTCCTTTACCCAGAGCGAAGCGCTCCCCCTTGTCGTTCTCTCCGGCCGTTGGCCTGCGACGTTAGAACCGATTCAAGCGGGAGAAGCGCCTCGTTCAAGGTTTGCCAATGCTAGAACCAGCCGGAACTTTTTCGGAGACGAAGCGCTTCGGTTTGCGCCCCGAGCTCAACGAGAAAAACGAGGGTGGCGGTGCGGGTTTTCCAGCCCGAAGCGCTTCCCCCTGGGAGCCGACCCCGGTCGCCGTTGGGGGGAGCGCTTCGTTCTGGGGCGGCAATAAAAAAATGGGGCGGGACATCGGTTTTCAGAATGCAGCGCTCGGCCCCTGGGCCCGGCTAAACCCAAGCGCTGCGGAAGTTAAGGCCTTCTCCGGGGGCAGCGCTGCGTTGGGGATTTAAAGGTAGGGCAACGCGGCCCCGGCCGAAGCGCTTGTCGAGCAGGCGACAAAACCGGGAGCGCTTCCGATTGGATAGGGGGAGCTAACGAAGCGCTTCGGTTTGAAAGCTGGCAGAACCAGAAAAAAGTAAGGCCAAAGCATTTCGGGTGGTCGGAAAACCAAAGTGCTTCGGTCGAGCCGGGCCGGGGAGAAAACGAGCAGCCGGAGTGGGCCGCCCGGGGGCGGGAAGCGCTTCGTTGGGACGGCGGCGGCGTTTTCAGGGCCGGCCGCTCTTGCTCAGAATGGCCCGCATATCCGCCGGCAGCCGGGCCAGGGCTTCCTGGCGTATCCCGGCGGGAATATCGGCGTAGTAGGCCTCGGCAATGCTGCCGGTGATGGCGGCCAGGGTGTCGCTGTCGCCGCCCAGTGAGACAGCCAGGCGGATAGCCTCTTCAAAATCCCGGCTTTCGAGGAAGGCCACGATGGCCTGGGGCACGGTCTCCTGGCAGGTTTCGTTGAAATAGTAATGGGGGCGAATGGCGGCGCAGCTGGCGCTCAGGTCGTAGCCGTATTCGGCGCTGATATGGTCTTTGATAAAGGCTTTGTCTTTGCCCTGGCGCGCCCAGAAGATGGCGGCGGCGGTTGCCTGGGCGCCCCTGATGCCCTCGGGGTGGTTGTGGGTGATGGCGGCGGATTTTTCCGCATAGGCCAGGGTTTCTGCGAGGCTGTCCCAGTGCCAGGCCACGGGGGAAACGCGCATGGCCGCGCCGTTGCCATAGCTGTGATAGGGCTGTGGATTAGCGCTTGCCAGCCAGGCCCGGAAGTGGTTGCCGTAGCTGCTGTCGTAGCGGTGGCACCAGCGGCGCATATAGACGGCGAGGTCGTCCCGGCCGCCCTGCTGCAGCCATTCGGCCACGGCGACGGTGCAGATGGTGTCGTCGGTGAAGGTGCTGGCGGCGGTGAACAAATCAAAATCGGTGGCTCGGTAGTTGTCGAATTCAAAGCGTGAACCGACGATGTCGCCGATGGCGGCGCCTAGTAACATGGGATTCTCCGGTTGGGGGTGGGAAAGGGCGGTTCAGGCCGCCCGGCGGCGTTGATTTTAGGCGGGGAGCGCTGCGCTGGTAAACCGGCAAAGGGGAGCGCTTCGAGCCGGGGGCTAAACCGAAGCGCTTCGGTGGGGGGAAGCGCTTCCGCGATAAGGAAGAGCCAGGCCAGCGACCTTTGCCGTTGGCTTTAATCGAAGACCCGACCGCCGATTAGGCTCGGAAGTTTGAAAGCACCCCCCGGGAAGCCCAGCCCCGGGCCGGCGACCGGGGGCAAGAACCTGACCATGGATTAGTCAAAAACCCGTCCCCCCACAAGACTGGGCAAACGCCAAGCACCCCCCGGGAAGCCAAAGCCACACAGGCCAGTGTCGCCGCTTTCCAGCAGCACAAAGCGTTGATAGTCCTCGGCCCAGAGCCAGAGCTTGTAGTGGGCACAGTCCGGGGCCGGGGCCTGGCGTTCCTCGATGATACCGCCGTCATAGGCGCGGTAGCCGTCCTGGCCCTCGCCGGCGCTGGCCACGGCCAAAATCTGGCCCAGGCTGCGGCCATCGTGGCCCAGCAGCACAAACAGGCTCACCGGATTTTCCCCCCGGGCCGCACAGGGCCGGGGTTCACTGCGCAGCAGCTGCCACTGGCCGTTGAGGCTATGGCGGCCAAACGGGCCCAGGTCGGCGGCGGTGGCATTTTGATAGCAGGCATTTAGCTCCGGACTTGAACGCAGCTGTTCCAGCAGGGCGGTTTTGAAGGCCGGGCCGGGGTCGAAGAACTCAACGGCGTTGCTGGTCGGCTGGTAGCGAAAGAGAGGAAGCGCTTCGCTGGGACCGGGGCGCGGCGCGTCCAGCTGGGCCAGGGCGGCGGCGGCTTCGGCCGTGGCCAGAGTCCAGACCTGGCCCCCGCCCTGGAATTGCACCGTCGGCGCCGGGGCCGTGCCCAGGGCGGCCAGCAGCCGGCGGGTCTGGTTGGCGGTCAGTGCCCCCCGGCCGGCGTTCAGGGCGATTTCACCGAGAGACTCACCGTTCACCCCCAGGGCCACCGCCGGCACCGCCGGGCGCAGGGCGATGCGCCCGTCAAAGGCCGTCGCGCCGGCCGGCCGTTGCAACAGCAGGGCCACGCTCGGCGACGTCCGTTCCTGATAGCCCACCAGCCGGCAGCTGCCATCGTTGGCACAGCGGCCGAGCCAGTGCGGGCGCGGGGCCAGCGGGCTGAAGCGGGGCGCCGGCGTCAACGTGGCCAGCGGCGGCGGGCCCGGCTGGGGGGTGATAATAAGGTCGGGGGTCGGTTCCGGGCTGGGTTCCGGCGTCGCTGCCGCAGTGGGCGCCGGCGACGGATTGGGCCGCAGGGAACGAGCCCGCCAGTAGCCGAGCAGGCCGAGCAGCAGCGCGCCTACAATGAGGGCTTTTTTCATATTGCACTCCTTAAAAATGAAGCCCCTCACTATAAAGAAATGCCTGCTCCTTTGCCTGCTGCTGGCCGCCTGCAGCGACTGGCGCTATCGCCCCCTGCCCGGCCTGGCCACCGTCAATCTCCAGCGGGGCTACCGCATCCACCAGGCCGTGCAGAGCAATGACTCTTCCCTTTTGATTTTGCTGCAATTTTCCGGCGGTGGCACCCGGGCGGCGGCCCTGGGCTACGGCGTGCTGGAGGCCCTGCAGCAGCAGCCGCTGGCCTCGGGCACGCTGCTCGACCAGGTGGATTTGGTGTTTGGCGTCTCCGGCGGTTCCATTCTGGCCGCCTATTTCAGCCTCCACGGCCCGGCGGCCATTCCCAGCTTCGAACGCCATTTCCTCAAGCAGGATTTCCAGAAGCGCTTGTTTTCCCAGCTGTTTTCCCTGGCGAACTGGCCCTATCTCACCGCCCCCGACTACGGCCGGGGCGACCTGCTCCAGCAGGAGCTTGACCGGGCCCTATTTCACCACGCCACCTTCGCCGACCTGCGCCGCCACCGGCGCGGGCCCTTTGCGGTGATTTCGGCCACCGACATGAGCCAGGGCACCCGGCTGGATTTCACCCAGGAATTTTTCGATGTGCTCTGTCTGGATTTGGACGCCCTGCCGCTGGCCCGGGCCGTGGCCGCCTCCAGCGCGGTGCCCATCCTGTTCAGTCCGATTACCCTGAACAATCGCGGCGGCCAGTGTGGCTACCGGCTGCCGGCGGAAATGGCCGACGCCCTGGCCGACGACCCGCAGCAGCTGCAGAGCCAGACCCGGCGCGAGTATGCCCAGCGGCTGCTCAGCTACCAGAACAGCGCCCAGCGGCCCTATATCCACCTGCTCGATGGCGGCCTGACCGACAATCTCGCCCTGCGCGCCATGCTCGACCTGACCGACCTCTATTCCGAGCAGAAGCTGCTGCACCAGTTTCTGAACGGCAACGTGCGCAAAATCGTCGTGATTAACGTCAATGCCCAGAATGAAATCACCAGCACCCTTGACCGCAGCGCCGCCATTCCCGACCTGTCCGCCCAGGTGATGGCGGTCATTGACATTCCCATCGCCCAGAACACGGCCGAATCGCTGCGCCGCTTCCGGGCCTTTGTCGATGGCTGGAACGCCCAGGCGTCGCGCCGGGTGTCCATGTATTTTGTCAGCCTCAATCTGCGCGACCTGCCGCCGGGGGAACTGCGCGAGCGCGTGCTGAATCTGCCCACCAGCTTCCATCTGCCGCCGACGGCCATCGACGACCTGAAACGGGCCGCCCGCCAGCTGCTGGCCCGCTCCGGCGAGTACCAGCGGCTGCTGCGGGATTTGCGGACAACGCCGGTACCCCTGGCCGAGGGCGGCGCCAGCCACTAGGGAAGGGCCGTGCCCACCGGGCCGGGGCTTTCGGTATCATGGCGGCTTTTCACATCAGAGAGGAAATCATCATGGCCTATCTCGCCGGCAAAAAAATTCTCATCACTGGCCTCGCCAGCAACCTGTCCATCGCCTACGGCATTGCCCAGGCCATGCAGCGCGAGGGCGCCGAACTGGCCTTCACCTACCAGAACGACAAGCTCAAACCCCGGGTGGAAAAAATGGGGGCCGAGCTCGGCGGCAAAATCTTTCTGCCCTGCGACGTGGGCAGCGACGAGGAAATCGAGAATGTTTTCAAAGTGTTGAAACAGGAATGGGGCGGTCTGGACGGGCTGGTACACTGCATCGCCTTCGCCCCGCGCGAGGCCATCGAGGGCCGCTTCCTCGACGGCTGCACCCGGGAAAATTTCCGCCTGGCCCATGACATCAGCGCCTACAGCTTCGTCGCCCTCATGCGCGGCGCCTACCCGCTGATGCAGGGTCGCAACGCCAGCGCCCTGGCCCTGACCTACCTCGGCGCCGTCCAGGCTATCCCCAACTACAACACCATGGGCCTGGCCAAGGCCAGCCTGGAGGCCGCCATTCGCTATCTGGCCGCCGATTTGGGCGTCGATGGTATCCGCGTCAATGGCATCAGCGCCGGCCCCATTCGCACCCTGGCCGCCTCGGGCATCAAGGATTTCCGCGCCATGCTGAAGGGCTTTGAGCAGACGGCCCCACTGCGCCGCTGCGTAACCACCGAGGAGGTGGGCAATCTGGCCTCCTTCCTCTGCTCGGATTTGGCCTCGGGCATCACCGGGGAAATCAGCTATGTGGACGCCGGCTATAACATCTTTTCCAGCGTCCAGCTGGCAAAGGAAGACGATTAGGCTAAAATAGCGCCCCATACCTTTTAGAAGTTTAACCAAGCCGGAGCCCTGTTCCGGCTTGGTTTATTTTTTATATCTATGGCAATCATTGAGGTTTAATCACATGACCGTATTACGCTTTCCCATGACCAGCGCCGGGGCCCAGGCCATGCGCCAGGAACTGGAAAAACTGAAAACCCAGGACCGGCCCCAGGTCATCGAGGCCATCGCCGAAGCCCGGGCCCACGGCGATTTGAAAGAGAACGCCGAATACCACGCCGCCCGCGAGCGCCAGGGCTTCATTGAAGGTCGCATCAAGGAGCTGGAATATAAGCTGGCCAACGCTAACGTCATCGAACTGGCCGACATTCCCCGCAACGGCCGGGTTATCTTCGGCACCACCGTCGATTTGGAGGACGCCAACAGCGGCGAGGAGCTGAGCTACAAAATCGTCGGCGAGGACGAGGCTGATGTAAACAGCGGTTTGATTTCCAACACTTCGCCCATTGCCCGGGCCCTGCTCGGCAAGGAGGAGGGCGAGACCGTCCACGTCAATACGCCCAGCGGCACCCGCACCTTCGACATCATCGCCGTGCGCTATGTCTGAGGCCGACGCCGGCGGCGCCCCGGCCCTGATGCGCGCCACCTTCGCCCGGCTCGACACCCGGCGCCTGCCCACGCCCTGCTATGTGGTCGATGAGGTGCTGCTGGAACGGAATCTCCAGGTGCTGCGCCGGGTGAAGGAGGCGAGCGGCGCCAAGGTGCTGCTGGCCCTGAAGGGCTTTGCCATGTGGCACTATGGCCCGCTGATTGGCCGCTATCTGGACGGCGTCTGTGCCAGCGGCCTGCACGAGGCCAAGCTCGGCCGGGAGCGCTTCGCCGGCGAGGTGCATTGCTTCGCCGCCGCCTATCCGCCGGCGGACATGGCCGAGGTGCTGGCACTGTCCGACCATGTCATCTTCAATTCCTTCCACCAGTGGCAGCGCTTCCAGCCGGAAATCCGGGCGGCCAAGGCCCGGCGGCCGGGGCTCCATTTCGGCCTGCGCCTCAATCCGGAGCAGCCCGAGGGCGACTATCCCCTCTACGACCCCAGCGTCGCCGGCTCGCGGCTCGGCATCGTCCGCAGTGAGTTTCGGCCGGAGCTGCTCGACGGCATCGACGGCCTCCATTTCCACAATCTCTGTGAACAGAACATCGAACCGCTGCAACGCACCGTGGCCGCCATCGAGGAGCGCTTCGGCGAATTTATCCCGCGCATGCGCTGGATTAACTTCGGCGGCGGCCACCACATCACCCGGCCGGATTATCAGGTCGAAGCGCTCATTGATTTAATCCGGCGCTTCCGGGACAAATGGGGCGTGGACGTCATCATCGAACCCGGTGAGGCCGTGGCCCTGGGCACCGGCGTCTATGTCAGCGAGGTGCTGGACGTAACCCGCAACGGCCTGGATTTGCTGATTATCGACGGCTCCTGCAGCGCCCATCTGCCCGACGTGCTGGAAATGCCCTACCGGCCGGAGCTACTCGGTGCCGGTCAGCCCGGCGAACTTGGCCACGACTACCGCATCGGCGGCCTCACCTGTCTGGCCGGCGACGTCATCGGCGACTACAGCTTCCCGGCCCCGGTTCAGGTGGGCCAGCGCCTGGTTTTCCTCGATATGGCCCATTACACCATGGTAAAAACCAACACCTTCAACGGGGTTAAACTGCCGGCCATCGTCGCCTGGAACAGTGCCAGCGACGCGCTGACCGTAGTCCATGAATACGGCTATGACGACTTCCAACAACGACTCTCATGAAACAGAAAAAAGAACCCATTGATATCCCGGCCACCCTCGCCCGGGTGGAACAGTTCTGCCGGGCCCAGCGCCAGCGCATGACACCGGTGCGCCGGCAGATTCTGAGCCTGATTCTGGCCTATCCCGACGTGATTAAGGCCTATGACGTCCTCGCCGATTTGAAGAAAATCCAGCCCAACGCTGCGCCGCCGACGGTCTACCGGGCCCTGGATTTCTTCGTGGCCATCGGCGTGCTGCACCGGGCCGAGGCCCTGAACGGCTTCGTCTTCTGTCCGAACTTCGACCAGCCCCACCTCAGCATCATTCTCAGCTGCCGCAACTGTGGCACCACCTACGAGGCCAACGCCCCGGCCATCATCGCCGAGCTGGAGCGCTTCTGCCGGGAGCAGGGCTTTGAGCTCCAGCCCGGGCCACTGGTGCTGCGCGGCTACTGGCAGGAATGCAGCGAAAAACAAGCCCACCACTGTTGCAGCCATGGCCCAAAGCATTGATACGGCCGCCTATGCCCACGCCTTCCGGCCCGGCGCCGAAGTGGTGCCGCTGGGCACCCTGACCCTGAACCGCGAGCAGCTGCTGCTGGCCGACCCGTTTCTGCTGCCCTATGAGGAAGCGCTTCTGCCCTTTCTGCACCCGGTGCCCCGGGGCGCCTTTACGGTGCAAATGGCGGTGAAAACCCTGAAGAACGGCGACAAACGCTGCCAGTTCGTGCGCATTCTCTTTGATAAAAAACCGCCCACCTACTGGGAGGTGGGTTTGACCGCCGACAGCCTCGATGACTATCTGGAGGGCGGCGAAGTGCCCGGCAGCGTCAGTGAAACCGGCTATCTGGCCCTGCTCGACGCGGACGGGTTGGCCCAGCTGCCCCCGGCCCACCGCGAACGGGACTGCGCCCGCTACGAGGAAGAATTGAAAAGCGCCCTGGGCCGCAATTTCCACAACACCTTCAGCCACGCCAAGCGCGGCGAACTCTGTGTCTTCAGCGCCGGCTGGGGCGCCGGGGCCTACCCCCTCTATTTCGGCTACGAACGCGAGCCCGGCGCGGACGAAGCGCTCTACCCGGTCTGTGCCGTGGTGGATTTGCTGCTGGACTAGCGGCCGGCCGGGCCCGGCGGGGGGCCGAAGTCGCGGAAGAAATCGTCAAGAATGCGGTCGGCCTCGGCCTCGCTGGGCCGCTGGGGATTGAGGGCCCGGGCCAGCGCCGGCGGCAATACATATTTCTTCTCCTGCCGGGGCCAGAGCTCCGGCCGCACCACCGCCCGCAGGCTGATGCGCTGCTGGGCCAGCTGGCGTAGCCGGTGGCGCACGCTCAGCGGCAGGCTCAGGTCGCGCGGGTCGGCCCGCAGCCGGCGCAGCTGGTTTTCCAGGGCCGGGGCGAGGAAATGGAGCCGGTGGGCCACTTCACCACTGCGGGCAAAAATCCGCCACTCCTGGAAGCGCTTCTCCGGCTGGACGCGGAAATGGTCGGCCATCACGCTGCCGTGCAGCGGCGCCGGGATAACCTGGAGCAGCCGGTGCCAGAGATAATTTTGAAATTCAAATTCCATGCGCTGGGCCAGCGACCATTGCATCATGCCCAGCGCTTCGTCGAGGCTGTCCCCGGCCCGGCCGGCCGTCTTCTTCGTTTTTTTCATCGGTTGCCCTTCTCCAAAAATTAAAGACCCGGGCCCCTGGCCCCGGCCTTGCGGTTGAAATTTCCGGGGCGCTGCCCCCATCAAAGGTTTGAAAGCCCGAACGCGCTGGCGGATAATCTGCCGCTGCCGTTTGGCCCGGCGGGCCGCAACCCCAGAGCCCGCCCTTGTTCAATAATTAAGGATTAATCATGCTTGGTCATCTCGCCAAAAAAATCTTCGGGTCGCGCAACGACCGTCTCATCAAAAATTACAACAAAATCGTCGCCCAAATAAACGCCCTGGAGCCAGAAATCAGCGCCCTTTCCGACGAAGCGCTGCGGGCCAAAACCGAGGAATTTAAACAGCGGCTTCAAGAACATTCGCTCCATTCCATTCTGCCCGAGGCCTTCGCCGTCGTGCGCGAGGCCTCCAAGCGGACGCTGGGCCTGCGCCACCACGATGTGCAGCTGATTGGCGGCATGGTGCTCAACGACGGCAAAATCGCCGAAATGCGCACCGGCGAGGGTAAAACCCTGGTGGCGACGCTGGCGGTCTATCTCAACGCCCTGAGTGGCAAGGGCGTGCACGTGGTTACGGTCAATGACTATCTGGCCAAACGCGACGGCACCGAACTGTCCGAACTCTACGGCTTCCTCGGCCTCAGCACCGGCATCATCTATTCCGGCCTCAGCGTCGAGGACAAGCAGCGCGCCTACAACGCCGACATCACCTACGGCACCAACAATGAATTCGGCTTCGACTATCTGCGCACCAATATGGCCCTGGACCGGGAACAGCGGCTGCAACGCGGCCTGCACTTCGCCATCGTCGATGAGGTCGATTCCATTCTGATTGACGAGGCGCGGACGCCGCTCATCATCTCCGGCGAGGCCGACATGGATACCACCCTTTACCAGCAGATGAACGCCATCGTGCCCCAGCTGGTGCCCCAGAAGGAGAAGGACGGCCCCGGCGATTTTTCCATCGACGAGAAGAGCAAGCAGGTGGGCCTCACCGACAGCGGCCATGACCACGTGGAAGCGCTGCTGCGCGAACGCGGCCTGCTCGGCGCCGACGAGAGCATCTACCAGCCCAAACATCTGGGCCTGTTCCACTGCCTCAATGCCTGCCTGCGCGCCCATCACCTGTTCCAGAAGGACGTGGACTATATCGTCAAGGACGGCGAAGTGGTCATCGTCGATGAGTTCACCGGCCGCACCATGCAGGGCCGGCGCTGGTCGGACGGCCTCCACCAGGCCATGGAAATTAAAGAGGGCGTGCCGGTGAAAAAGGAAAGCCAAACCCTGGCCTCCATCACCTACCAGAACTATTTCCGCATGTACGAGAAGCTGGCCGGCATGACCGGCACCGCCGACACCGAGGCCTATGAATTCCAGGAAATCTACGGGCTGGAGACGGTGGTTATCCCCACCAACAAGCCGGTGCAGCGCATCGACCACATCGACCAGATTTATCTGAACCAGCAGGGCAAATACAACGCCATCGTCAATGAAATCCGCAGCTACCAGGAGAAGGGCCAGCCCATTCTCGTCGGCACGGCCTCCATTGAAACCTCCGAGCTGATTTCCGACCTGCTCAACAAGGCCGGCATTGCCCACAACGTGCTCAACGCCAAGCAGCACGAGCGTGAGGCCGAAATCGTCGCCATGGCCGGCAAACCCGGCATGGTAACCATCGCCACCAACATGGCCGGCCGGGGTACGGACATTGTGCTGGGCGGCTCACTGAAGGTGGCCCTGGCCCAGCTCGGCCCCGAGGCCAGCGAGGCCGAGAAGGAAGCGCTTCGGGCCCGGTGGCTCAAGGACCACGAGGCCGCCAAGGCCGCCGGCGGTCTGCACGTCATCGGTGCCGAACGCCACGAGAGCCGCCGCATCGACAACCAGCTGCGCGGTCGCTCCGGCCGCCAGGGCGACCCGGGCTCCAGCCGTTTCTATGTGGCTCTAGATGACAATCTGGTGCGTATCTTCGCCGGCGAACGCATGGCCGCCATGATGCAGCGCTTCGGCATGGACGACGAGGAGGCCATCGAATCCTCCATGGTGTCGAAACAGATTGAGGGCGCCCAGCGCAAGGTGGAAGCCCACAACTTCGACATCCGTAAAAATCTGCTGGAGTACGACGACGTTACCAACGAGCAGCGCAAGGTCATCTACAGCCAGCGCAACGCCATCATGGACAATGACGACATCGGCAGCCTCATCGCCGGCATGCGCGAGGACATCGTCAATCTGCTGGTGGACCAGTATCTGCCCGCCCACGAGCTGCGCCAGAACTGGAATGTGGCCGGCCTGGAGGAGGCCGTGCGCACCAACTTCAACCTGGATTTGAACGTGGCCGAGCTGCTGGCCTCGGCGGCCAATATCAGCGCCGACCGGGTGAAAAAGGAGGTGCTCGACCAGCTGCTGGCCCGCTATGCCGAGAAGGAAGCGCTGGCCGGCGGCGAGATGCTGCGCAATATCGAGCGCTACATCGTCCTACAGACCATCGACAGCCAGTGGCGCCGGCACCTCACCAATATGGACATGCTGCGCCAGGCCATCTGGCTGCGTTCCCGCGCCCAGAAGGACCCACGCCAGGAGTACAAGAAGGAATCCTTTGAACTCTTCAATGACCTGTTGCAGAACATTCAGTTTGAGATTATCCGCATCCTGGCCCACCTGCAGTTCCGCACCGCCGACGAGGAGCAGCCGGCCCCGGCCCCCCGGCCCGCCGCTCCGCACGATGCCCCGGTCGTCAGCCCGCCGCCGTCGCGCAACAGTCCCTGCCCCTGCGGTTCCGGCAAGAAATATAAGGAATGCCACGGCAGCCTGAAGGCCACGGAAGGGCCATGAGTGCGACCCCAACGCCCATTCACGTGGTGGCAGCCCTGCTCTATAACAACGCCGGGGAAGTGCTGGTGAGCCAGCGCCCGGCCGGCAAGGCCTTCGCCGGCCGTTGGGAGTTTCCCGGCGGCAAGGTGGAGGAAGGTGAAACCGCCGGCGCCGCGCTGGTGCGTGAGCTGCGCGAGGAGCTGAATCTGGATTTGGCCGGTCAAATCTTCCAGCACTGCCACCGGGAGGAACGGGACGGGCTGCTGCTGGATTTCTACCGCTGCCAGCCCCGGGAAGCGCTTCGCCCCGAGGCCCGGGAGGGCCAGCGCTGGCAGTGGCTGCCGCCGGCCGAACTGGCGACGCTGGATTTCCTCGATTCCAACCGGGCCCTGCTGGCCCAGCTCCGGGAGCCCCGCTAATGGCCGGCGGACTCTGGGCCCTGCTCGACGACGTCGTTAGTCTGCTCGACGATGTGGCCCTGCTGGCGAAAAGTGCGGCCAGCAAGAGCAGCACGGTGATGGACGACGTAACCCTGATGGCCAAAAGCGCCACCGGCAAAACCGCCGGCGTCATCGGCGACGATTTGGCCGTCAGTGCCAGCAGCCTGACCGGCTTCGCCGCCCAGCGCGAACTGCCCATTCTCTGGGCCGTGGCCAAGGGCTCGCTGCGCAACAAGGCCCTCATCGTGCCGCTGGCCCTCCTCATCAACGCCCTGCTGCCGCCGCTGCTAAATTGGGTGCTGCTGCTCGGCGGCGCCTTCCTCTGCTACGAGGGCGTCGAGAAGCTCGCCCACCGGGGCCAGCCCCAGCCGGCCCCGGCCGAAGCGCTTCCGGAAGCCAGTCTCGAGGCTCTGCAGGCGCTGGAGGCCGAACGTATCCGCGCGGCCATTCAGACCGATTTCATTCTGTCGCTGGAAATCATCGTCATCGCCCTCAGCGACGTGGTCGCCCAGGGCGCCGGCTGGGGTCTGCAGCTGGTGGCGCTGGCTATCATCAGCCTGCTGCTCACGGCGCTGGTCTATGGCAGCGTCGCCGTCATCGTCAAGCTGGACGACCTGGGCCTCTATCTCCAGTCCGGCGGGGCGGCCCTGCGTCGGGCCAGCGGCCGGGCCCTGCTCTGGCTAGCTCCGCAGATTGTGCGCCTGCTCTCCTGGGCCGGCACCGTCGCCGTCTTCCTCGTTGGCGGCCACATCTGGCAGGAGCATACGCCGCTGGGCCGCTGGCATAGCGACCACTGGCTCGGCGGGGCGCTGCTGACCCTGGCCGTCGGGCTGCTGATTGGCGCCCTCGGCTACGGCCTGCATCGGCTGCTGGCCCGGGGGTTCCATGAATCTTGACGGCGAACGGGAGCGCTTCGGCCCCTTCCTCGAACTCATCTGCCCCAACGGCGGCGAGGCGGAGCAGCAAAAACTGCTGGAGGTGCTGGAGGAAAGCGGCGGCTTGCCGGAGCTGGCCCTGCTGGTGGCGGTAACGGCCAGCGTCTTCGCCGTCGAGGACGATTTAGGCGAACTCATCGAGCAGCTGCGCCGGGTCGGCGCCGGCTGGGAGGCCAATTTGCTGAGCGCTTCGGACAGCCTGGAGGAGGACGCGGTGCTATTTGAACTGACGGCGGACGAGCTGCTCGCCCTGGCCGCCCGCGAGCTGAGCGGCTATGAGCTCCAGCTCTGGCAAATCGACGACCCGCGCCTCTGCGCCGGTTTCATCGCCCGCGAGGCCGATGCCGATTTGGTGCGCAAAAATGCCGGCTTGCTCCGGCTGCGGATTGCGCCGGTGGCAGGTCTTGTCTAGCCAGGAAAAATGTCTATAATGGCCGCTTCACTCGGCCTGAGTGGCGGAATTGGTAGACGCAGCGGATTCAAAATCCGCCGTTAGTGATAACGTAAGAGTTCGAGTCTCTTCTTAGGCACTTAACAGCAAGCTGGCGCAAGCCGGCTTTTTTTGTGCCCGAATTTTTGGAGTGTTTTCATGTCCCCTGCCCCCCGGCCCTGCCGCCTGCGCCTGAGCGCTGCCATCGACCGTTACATCGCCACCGACATCCGCCACAAGAAAACCGCCGCCCGGGAAATCCTCGCCCTGCGCCAGTTCCAGCGCGCCAATCCCGACCTGGTGGCCAAACCCCTGGCCCGGGTGAACAAACGGGACGTGGCCGCCTGGCGCGACCGGCGCCTGGACCAGGTGTCCGGCGCCACGGTGCGGCGGGAATGGAGCATTCTCAGTGCCCTTTTCACCTGTGCCAGCAAGGTTTGGGGCCTGGAACTGCCGGCCAATCCCTTCCACCAGGTGCGCCGGCCGCCGGGCAATAGGCCGCGCCGCCAGCGCATCAGTCCGGCCCAGTGCCAGATGTTTCTGGAGGCCCTGGACTATCGCGGCCAGGTGCTGCAATCGCGCCACAAGGTCGCCTGGTCCTTCCTGTTCGCGCTGGAAACGGCCTGCCGCAAGGGCGAAATCCTGCGCCTGCGCCCCGAGGACGTGCACGATGGCGTTCTGGTGCTGGGCGAAAGCAAAAATGGCGACGGGCGCATCGTGCCGCTGTCGCCGCTGGCCCGCCGGCTGCTCGGCCAGGTGCAACTGCCGCTGGGCCTGTCGGCGCAGAGCTTCGATGCCCTCTTCCGACGCCACCGGCCGCCGCCGCTGACCCATATCCATTTCCACGACACCCGCCACGAGGCGCTCAGCCGCATGGCCCGCAAGATTGCCAATCCCATGACCCTAGCGAAAATCAGCGGCCACCGGGATTTAAAAATCCTCCTCAACACCTACTACAACCCCAGCGAGGAGGACTTCGCCGGCCTGCTCGACTAGGCTCGGAGCTGGCGCCAGGCCTGAACGGTGATTTGGCCGCCGCTGCGCAGGATAAACAGACTCAGCAGGGCGCTGGCCAGCGTATCCACCCAGTACCAGCCGCCGAGCCAGGCAGCCAGGGCGGCGCCGATGGCCACCAGCGAACCGAGCAGGTCGGCGAGCACGTGGAGATAGGCGGCGCGGATGTTGAGATTGGCCCGGTTGGCACCGAGCAGCAGTTGGGCCACCAGCCCATTGACCAGCAGGCCCACCAGCGCCACCAGCAGCACCGGTCCCGGCAGCAGGGCACTGGGCCGGTGCCAGCGCTGCCAGGCCTCGACGAGAATCAGCAGGGCCACCAGCAGCAGCGAGGCGCCGTTGAGCAGGGCCAGCCAGCGCTGGGGCCGGGGCGGCAGCCAGAGGGCGAGCAGGGCCAGCAGCAGGGCCAGGCTGTCGTTGGCCATGTGGCTGGCGTCGGCGAGCAGGGCGAGGCTGTGGAAATAGTGGCCGCCGAGCAACTCCACCAGCAGATAGCCGGTGATAATCAGCCAGCCCCCGGCCAGCCGGCGCCGGTCGTCGGGCAGGCCGTGGCCGTGGCAATGGCCGTGCTGGTGGCCGTGGGAATCGTGGCCCGGGTCGTGCGGGGAAAATTCGGACATGGGTCCTCCTGGGAGAAAGCGCTACTAATGGGAAGAGCCTATGCTCCGGCTCCCGGGGCCGGGGGTCAAGTTTGGGAAGCGCTTCGCTGGAAATTTGCCGTTCCAAGCCGAAGCGCTTCCATCTGTCCCGCCCAGCGAGAACCAGAGCGCTTCCTTCTGAGGGCTCAAAGCGAAGCGCTTCGTTCCTGAACGCCCCATTTCTGGCCCGACGTTTCGTTATTGATAAGGAAGCGCTTCACCCCGGCGGCCCGGCCAAGCGCCGCGCTCCCTGCTAAAAATCTATATCGTCGAACCGAAGCGCTTCGTTTCCGGGGCGGTTCCGAGGCCGAAGCGCTTCCCCACGCCGTTGGCACTAAAATGGCCGCTTTTTTCGAGGAGTTTTCCATGTATCGTCGCAAACTAATTGTTCTGCTGCTGCTGGCCGGCGTCGCCGGTGCCAAAGAGGGCCTGCCGCTTATCAGCAACGAGGCGCGCCACTGCGCAAAACCGCAGGTCTGTTTGAGCCTGTCGGTTACCTCCCTGGACAGCCCTGATAAGGCCCTAAACAGCTACGCCGATGGCCTGCTCAACCTGGCCTTTGACGACATTTCACCCTATAACTTCAAATCACTGAACCAGGCCGGTTTGGAAAGCTGGCTCCAGCACGCCGCCAAGGAGCTGGAGCTCGACAAGGACGACCCCCTCGACACCGACTATTCCTACGGCTATGAGCTGAGCCAGGCGGGTGAAAGTGCCCACTACCGCGTGCTCGACCTGGACACCAGTGCCTGCCTCGGTGGCGCCCACTGCGGCGGCAACGCCAGCTACTTCGTGCTGCCCAAAACCGGCGAACTCCGGGTGCTGGCGCTGGACGATATTCTGCTGCCGAACCAGCGCGGCCGGCTGGACGAGCTGCTGAAAGCGGCCGCCGCCCGCTATATGCAGGGCGACGAGCCGGGCGAACCGATTGCGCTTGGTGCCGACGATAAATGGCGCTGGGCCAGCGACGATTGGCGCCCGGCCCGGGAGGGTCTGATTTTTCGCTACGGTTCCGGCCAGCTGGACGGCTACGCCGGCGGTCTGCCGGAACTGCTGCTAACGAAGGAACAGCTGCGGGACATCGTCAAGCCGGAAATCCTCGCCGAGTGCGACAGCTGGCAGAGCCAGGAACCGGGCGCCATCACCCCAAAACCCCAGTGGCGGGACTAGCCGACCCCAGCAGAGGGAAGCGCTTCATTTTTCCCGCCAGCCGGAACGAAGCGCTTCGGTGGCTGGAATAAAAAAGAGAGATAGGCTGGCGACAAAAGAAGCAAGTGCTTCCCCCGGCGAAGCGTTCCGGTCGGAAAGATGGTTTTAACGAAGCGCTTCTTTCCAGACGGCCGGGGCCAGATAGTGAAAACCGGCGATGGGGGAGCGCTTCGGTCTGGCACGCCAGCAATATAACAGGCCACCGGCGCTAGCCCGCCGCAGCGCTGCGCCAAAATCAGCGCCGGCCGATTTGAGGAGAAGCGCTTCCCCTTTTCGGTCAGCTTTCAGCGGGAAGGCGGCTTTCTAGATTGAAGCGCTTCGTTCCGGATGGCCAATCCGAAGCGCTTGGGGATTTAAAGATTCTTGCCAGCGAAGCGCTTCGTTAAAAGACGGCCGAGGAGAATTTCCCGCCGCCGCGCGGCGCTCGATAACGGCGGGTTGGTCGTGTTCCAAACCTTGAGAATGAGGCGCTTCGGCCGGGAGGGGGAAGCGCTTCGGCTTTTCGTAGTCGGGGGACCGAAGCGCTCCCTATTTCTCCAGTCCCAGCTTCGGGGCCAGCCAGACCTTCATCAGCACCGCCGCGCCGACGGCGCTCAGCATCGGCAGCTGGTCGGCGAAGTCCTGGCCGGTCAGGCCCATCACAATGGCCCAGGCGCTCAGCGGCGCATTCATCGACACCGCCAGAAAGCCCACCGAGCCGGCTAGGGTCGCCACGTTTAAATCCAGCGTCGGCAGATAAAACCGCCCGCCCCAGCCCACCAGCAGCCCGGCCAGCGCCCCCAGGGCAATGGCCGGCGTCAGCACCCCGCCGAAGCCGCCGGCGCGCAGGGTCAGCAGGGTAACCAGCGCCTTGGCCAGCAGCAGGGCGAGGGCCGGCATCCAGCCGATGTCCCAGTAGGCGCTCTGGGCCACCGAGCGGCCGTTGCCGAGGATTTGGTGCCACCAGACGGCCAGCAGGCCGGTGAGCATCAGGGCCAGCGGCAGCGTCCACAGCTGGGTTTTGCCCCGGCTGCGGTTCCGCGTTGCCCAGGCGCTGAGCCAGCGAAAACCCAGGGCCGGCAGGGCCACCAGCAGACCGATGAGCGTGGCCAGCAGCACGCTGGCCAGGTCGTGGTTGATGGCGCCGACCAGATAGACCGTCTGGTCGTCGATGGCAAAGCGGGCCGCCACCGTGGCCAGGGCCGAGGTGGCGAGGGCAAAGCCGACGCTGCGCGGGTCGAAGCGCTGCAGCAGCACCTCCAGGGTGAAGAAGGCGCCGGCCAGGGGAATGTTGTAGGAGGCGCCCAGACCGGCCCCGGCGCCGCAGGCCACCAGCAGCCGGGTGCTGTCGGCGTCCAGGGCGAAGCGCTTCGTCAGCAGGCTGGCGCCGAGGGCGGCCAGTTCGCGCGGCGCCGTCTCCCGGCCAATGGAGGCCCCGGCCCCCACCGCCACCATCTGCAGCACCGCATGGCCGGCGTTGTGAACCAGGGAAGCGCTCTGGCCGACCATCAGCTGGGGAATGCTGGTCAGCGGCGGCAGCCGTTTCTGCAGCTGGTACCAGCCACCGGCGACGACGAGGCCCACCAGGGTCAGGGCCAGAAAACGCTGCAGCGGTGTGGTGTTATCGGTCATCAGCGTGGCCGCCGTCTCCACGTGGCCGAAGGCCAGCAGCTCCATAGCCCGGATAATCAGAATCAGCAGGCCGGCACTCACCCCGGCGGCCAGGCCCACCAGCAGCAGGGCGCAAAAAATTTTCATCGACACGGATAATTTCCTTCTTGGTTTTTCAGCGGCTCATCTTAGCCCAAATGCCCTAATGGCGGCGCTTTGCGGGGGGTAAAGTGGGGCTTCGTGCTATACTTTCGCCCTAAATTTCTCTTTCTGGATAGCTAAAAAATGACTAGTAAAAATGATGATTACGGTGCGGATAAGATTCGTGTATTGGAGGGATTGGAACCGGTGCGCGTACGGCCGGGTATGTACATTGGCAACACCGACGACGGCTCCGGTTTGCATCACATGGTTTTTGAGGTGGTCGATAACGCCGTCGATGAGGCTCTGGCCGGCCACTGCACCAGCATAGAGGTCATCATTCATCAGGACGAATCCATCACCGTGCGCGACAACGGGCGCGGCATTCCGGTGGATATTCACCCGGAAAAGAACGTCAGCGCCGCCGAGGTCATCATGACCGTGCTCCATGCCGGCGGGAAGTTCGACGACAACGCCTATAAGGTTTCCGGCGGCCTGCACGGCGTCGGCGTTTCCGTGGTCAATGCCCTGTCCGAGCGCCTGCGCCTGACCATCAAGCGCGGCGGCCACATCTACCAACAGGACTACGCCCAGGGCATTCCCCGGGCGCCGCTGGCCATCGTCGGCGACTGCCCGGCCGGGGACACCGGCACCGAGGTGAATTTCCTCGCCGACGTGGATATTTTCAAATCGGTGCTGTTTGACTATGACACCCTGGCCAAGCGGCTACAGGAGCTGTCCTTCCTCAACGCCGGCATCAAAATCAGCCTCAGCGACGAGCGCAGCGGCGAGCAGACCACCTTCCAGTATGAGGGCGGCGTGCGCGCCTTCATCGAGCACCTCAACCAGGCCAAAACCCCGCTCCACCCGAGCATCTTCTACAGCCTCGGCCAGAGCGAGCAAATCGGCGTTGAAATTGCCCTGCAGTGGAACAACAGCTACCAGGACAACACCTATTGCTTCACCAACAACATTCCCCAGCGCGACGGCGGCACCCATCTGGAGGGCTTCCGCGCCACCCTCACCCGGGTGCTGAACGCCTTCATGGAGAAGGAGGGGCTGATTAAGAAAAACAAGACCAACATCAGCGGCGAGGACATGCGCGAGGGTCTGACCGCCATCGTTTCGGTGAAGGTGCCCGACCCCAAATTCAGCTCCCAGACCAAGGAAAAGCTGGTTTCCTCCGAGGTGAAGGCGGCGGTGGCGGCGGTGCTGGCGGAAAAGCTCAATGAATTTCTGCTGGAAAAGCCGGCCGAGGTGAAGGTTATCGTCGGCAAGATTATCGACGCCAGCCGCGCCCGGGAGGCGGCGCGCAAGGCCCGGGAACTGACGCGCAAGGGCGCCGAAAATCAGGTGGCCACCCTGTCCGGCAAGCTCGCCGACTGCCAGGCCCGCGACCCGGCCCAGGCCGAATTATTTCTGGTGGAGGGCGACAGCGCCGGCGGTTCGGCCAAGCAGGGCCGCGACCGTAAATTCCAGGCGATTTTGCCGCTGAAGGGTAAGATTCTGAACGTGGAGCGGGTGCGCTTCGACCGCATTCTGCAGTCGGCGGAAATCGGCACCCTGATTACCGCCCTCGGCACCGGCATCGGCGCCAGCGATTTTGACCTGAGCAAACTGCGCTACCACCGCATCATCATCATGACCGATGCCGACGTGGACGGCGCCCACATTCGCACGCTGCTGCTGACCTTTTTCTATCGGCTCATGCCCCAGCTGGTGGAAAACGGCCACATCTACATCGCCCAGCCGCCGCTCTACAAGGTCAGCCGGGGCAAGCAGAAGCAGTATCTCAAGGACGACGGCGAACTCAACGAGCTGCTCCTGACCCAGGCCCTGGCCGACAGCAATCTGCACGTGAGCGCCAACGCCCCGGCCATCAGCAAGCTGGCCTTTGAGCAGCTGGCCCGCCGCTACATTCAGGTAAAACAGCTGATTCAACGGCTCAAGGGCCGCTTCGACCCGCGCCTGCTGGAGGCCCTGATTGAGGCCCGGCCGCTGACGGCCGAATGCTTCAGCGACGAAGCGCTGCGGGCCGAGTGGCTGGCCAGCTACCAGGCCCAGCTGGAGCGCTTCGCCACCGCCAGCATCCATTTGGAAGTGAGCTGGGACGCCCCGGCCCAGCGCTTCAGCGTGCGCATCGACCAGCACAGCAACCTCAGCTTTGCCGCCCTCGACCGCCATTTCCTCAATAGCAAGGAATTCCGCCACATTGACGGCCTCGGTGCCGAACTGCGCGGCCTGCTCCAGCCCGGCGCCTATTTCCGCAGCGGCGACGAGCGCCGGCCGGTGCGCCATTTCCATGAGGTCATGGCCGCCCTGCTGGCCGATGGCAAAAAATCCTATGACATTCAACGCTATAAGGGGCTGGGTGAGATGAATCCGGAACAGCTCTGGGAAACCACCCTCGACCCGGAGGTGCGGCGGCTGCTGCAGGTGCAGGTCAAGGACGCCCAGCTGGCCGACCAGCTCATCACCATTCTCATGGGCGACGAGGTGCCCCCCCGGCGGCGCTTCATTGAGGAGAATGCCAATGCGGCCACCCTCGACATTTAGGAAAAAACCTTTCTATGACGCTCGATAACGCCAACGCCAACAAGCCCCAGCTTTCCGGCTGGGCCAGTGTGATGATGCTGGCGCTGGCCGCCTTTATTTTTAATACGGCCGAATTTATCCCCGTTGCCCTGCTCAGCGACATCGGCGCCGGCTTCGGCCGGCCGGTGGAAAGCGTCGGCCTGCTGATGACCCTTTACGCCTGGGTCGTCGCGCTGGTGTCGCTGCCGCTGATGCTGGCCACCCGCACCTGGGAACGGCGGCGCCTGCTGGTCGCCATCTTTCTGCTCTTCATCGTCAGCAACGGCCTGGGCGCCGGGGCCAGCTCCTACGGCCTCTTTGTGGTGAGCCGGCTCGGCGTGGCCCTGGCCCACGCCATCTTCTGGGCCATCACCGCCGCCCTGGTGGTGCGGGTGGCGCCGCCGGGCCAGGGCAATCGGGCCCTGGGCCTGCTGGCCCTGGGGGTGAGCCTGGCCTCGGTGCTCGGCATTCCCCTGGGCAAAATCATCGGCAACCACTGGGGCTGGCGCAGCAGCTTCGGCTTCATCGCCGGGTCGGCGGCCCTCATTCTGCTGGCCCTGCGCGCTCTGCTGCCGCCGCTGCCGGCCCAGAATACCGGCGACCTGGCCAGCGTGCCCCGGCTGCTGCGGCGGCCGACCCTGCTGGCGCTCTTCGCTTTTGTGGTGCTGGCCATCGGCGCCCATTTCACCGCCTACAGCTATATCGAAAGCTACGGGGCCGATGTGGTTGGCCTTAACGGCGAGCAGGTCAGCCTGCTGCTGCTGGCCTTCGGTCTGGCCGGCCTCGGCGCGCCGAGTCTCTTCGCCCGGGTCTATCCGCGCAACTCGCGACGCTTCTTCTTCGGGGTTACGGCGGCCCTGATTGGGGCGCTGCTGCTGCTGCGGCCGCTGGCGGTGCACGGCCTGGTCTTCGGTCTGCTGGCTCTGGGCTGGGGTCTGACCGTCGTCTGTCTGAATCTGGCCCTGCAGGCCAAAACCCTCCAGGTGGCCAGCGACGCCACCGATGTGGCCATGGCCCTGCTTTCCGGCCTCTATAACATCGGCATCGGCGGCGGCGCCCTGCTCGGCGCCCATCTGATTAAAGGCTTTGGGCTGGCGGCCCTGGGCATCGGCGGGGCCCTGCTCGGCCTGCTGGCCCTGCTGCTCTGTTTCTTTATTAAGAATTGAGGTATCTCATGAAAATTTTACAAACCCTCCCCCGGGGTCAGAAGGTGGGCATCGCCTTTTCCGGCGGCCTGGACACTTCGGCGGCACTGCTGTGGATGAAGGAAAAGGGCGCCATTCCCTGCGCCTACACCGCCAACCTCGGCCAGCCCGACGAGAGCGACTATGAGGCCATTCCCCGGGCCGCCCGGGCCTATGGGGCCGAAATCGCCCGGCTCATCGACTGCCGGGCCGCCCTGGTGCGCGAGGGCATCAACGCCCTGCAGGCCAACGCCTTTCACGTCAGCACCGCCGGCCAGACCTACTACAACACCACGCCCCTGGGCCGGGCCGTTACCGGCGTCGAGCTGGTCAAGGCCATGCAGGCCGACGGCGTGAACATCTGGGGCGACGGTTCCACCTACAAGGGCAACGACATCGAGCGCTTCTACCGCTACGGCCTGATGACCAATGACCGGCTGCAAATCTACAAACCCTGGCTTGACCAGCAGTTCATCGACGAGCTCGGCGGCCGGGCGGAGATGTCGGCCTTCCTGAACCAGCACGGCTTCGCCTACAAGATGAGCGCCGAAAAGGCCTATTCCACCGACAGCAACCTGCTCGGCGCCACCCACGAGGCCAAGGATTTGGAGGCTCTGGACAGCAGCATTCACATCGTGGCGCCGCTGATGGGCGTGGCCTTCTGGCGTGAGGACGTGGCCATTCAAACGGAAACGGTCAGCGTCAGCTTCGCGGCCGGCGAGCCGGTGGCCCTGAACGGGAAGCGCTTCGCCGACCCGGTGGCGCTGCTGCTGGAGGCCAACCGCATCGGCGGCCGCCACGGCCTCGGCATGTCCGACCAAATCGAAAACCGCATCATCGAGGCCAAATCGCGTGGCATCTACGAGGCCCCGGGCCTGGCCCTGCTGCACATCGCCTACGAGCGGCTGCTTACCGGCATTCACAACGAGGACAGCATCGAGCAGTACCGCATCAACGGCCTGAAGCTCGGCCGGCTGCTCTACCAGGGCCGCTGGTTCGACAGCCAGGCGCTGATGCTGCGCGCCGCCGCCAAGTACATCGCCAAGCTCATCACCGGCACCGTAACCCTGGAACTGCGGCGCGGCAACGACTACAGCATTCTCAACACCCAGTCGCCGCACCTGACCTATGCCGCCGAGCGCCTGTCCATGGAGCGGGTCGAGGACGCCCCCTTCAGCCCCGGCGACCGCATTGGCCAGCTGACCCTGCGCAATCTGGACATCGCCGACAGCCGGCAGAAATACCAGTGGCTACAGGCACAGGGCTTGCTGGACGATTCGGGCAATCCCTAGACCACGAAGCGCTTCGGAAGAAGCGCTTCTTTTTAGATTCAAAAAGGACTTTCAATGCGAAAAAAACTGCTTGCCCTCGGCCTGCTGCTCGGCCTGAGTGCGACCGCCGCCGACCTGAAGGTGGCCCTGGAAAACGACGCCAGCTCCCTGGACCCCATGGAAAAGCTGCTGGAAACCAACGCCCTCTTCGCCCATCTGCTCTATGACCCGCTGCTGCGCTACAACAGCAAAAGGGAGCTGGAGCCCCGGCTGGCGGAAAAATGGACGGTGATTGATGACCAGACCATTCGCTTCCAGCTGCGCCACGGCGTCAAATTCCACAGTGGCAATCCCTTCACCGCCGACGATGTGGTCTGGTCGTTCAAGCGGCTGAAGGATTCGCCGAATTTCAGCGCCCTTTACAGCTACTTCGATGGCTTCGTCAAGGTGGACGACCACACCGTCGATTTGAAGCTGAAGGACAAATACCCGCTGGCCCTGCCGCCGCTGGCCTATTTCTTCATCATGGACAGCCAGCACTTCCGCGAGGGCGAGCGCAGCCAGCTGAGCAGCAACGGCAGTGGCTATGCGGCCGAGCACGTCTCCGGCACCGGCCCCTTCCAGCTGGAAAGCCGCAAACCCGGTGAAAAAACCGTGCTGAAGCGCTTCGCCGACCACTGGGCCCCGGGCGGCAACGTGGAACGGCTGACCCTAAACATCAACCCCAGCGAGCAGGAGCGCTTCGACCAGCTGATGCAGAAACAGGTGGATTTGACCATGCCCATCGGCCCGCGCCACATCAACGCCCTGAAACAGGACGCCGACCACGAGCTGCTGCTGGTGCCGTCGGAGAAGGTCATTGTGCTGCAGCTGAACCAGCAGGCCGCGCCCCAGTTCAAGGACAAGCGGGTGCGCCAGGCCGTCAATCTCAGCCTTAACCGCAAGGACATCGACAAGCGCGTGCTGCAAAACCTGGCCACGCCGGCCGGCCAGCTGTCGCCGCCGAGCTATCTCGGCCACCATCCGGACTACGCCCCGGAATTTGATTTGGCCGCCGCCCAGGCCCTGATGAAGGAGGCCGGCCTGGAAAACGGTTTCCGCGTCAGCTTCATCGCCCCCACCGGCTATTTCATCGCCGATGACCTGCTGGCCAATGCCATCGTCCGCCAGCTGGCCAATATCAAAATCACCGCCGAGCTGGAGGCCATCAAGCCGTCGGAATACTGGGAGCGCTTCGAGCGCTGCGAGGCCGGCCTGGCCATGGACGGCTGGATTGCCGACACCGACGATAGCGCCAACCTCTCCGAAACCCTGACCGCCACCAAGAACCAGGACACCGGCCTGGGCGTCAATAACTGTGGCGGCTTCAGCAACGGCGACATCGACCGGCTGCTGCGCGAGGCCAGCACCGAAATGAATGTGGATAAACGCCGGGCCCTGCTGCAGAAAATTAGCGAAATTGAACACGATGAGGCGCTCATTGTGCCGCTGCACTGGCAGAACCTCAGCTTCGGCTACGATAAAAAACTGGAAAACCTGCCGGCCATTACCAACGTCAAGGGCTATCCCTACCTGGGCGACCTCAAGGTCAAACCCTAAACCCCGAGGAGCTTATCTATGAAAAAAACCCTGCTGGCCCTGGGCCTACTCACCAGCCTGCCGCTGGCGGCGGCCGATGTGAACATTGCCTATGCCGCCGATTTCACCTCGCTGGACCCGATGGAACGGCTCAGCGACCGTAACCTGCAGATGGCCCATCTGCTCTTCGACCCGCTGCTGCGTCGCGACCACGAGGGCCAGCTGGTGCCCCGGCTGGCGGAGAAATGGACCAAGCTCAATGACACCACCTACCGCTTCGAGCTGCATAAAAACGTGAAATTCCACAGCGGCAATCCCTTCACCGCCGACGATGTGGTCTGGTCATTCAACCGCAGCAAAACCAGTCCGGAATACGCGCCGCTGTTCAGCCACTTCGATAAATTCGTCAAAATCGACGACCACACGGTGGAGCTGCGCCTCAAGGACAAGGACCCGCTGGCGCTAATGGTGCTGCCGAACCTGTTCATCATGGACAGCAAGTTCTACGAGGGCAGCGCCGACCGGGGCAAAATCGACCCCAGCGGCGACAATTTCGCCGACACCAACGTTTCCGGCACCGGCCCCTTCAGCCTGGAGAGCCGCCAGCGGGAGCGGCGCACGGTGCTGAAGAAAAACCCCAGCTACTGGACCAGCAGCGGCAACGTGGACACCCTGACCATCAACATCGAGAAGGACGATGAGCTGCGCCTGAACAATTTCCTCAGTGGCAAGGTGGACTACGTTACGCCGGTCAGTCCGAAAAACATCGACCGCGTCCAGAAAAGCGACAATCGGACGGTGCTGATTGCGCCGTCGGAAAAAATCATCATGCTGCAGCTGAACCAGCAGGTTACGCCCCAGTTCCAGGACAAGCGCGTGCGCCAGGCCATCAATCTGACCATCAACCGCAAGGACATCGGCCGCCGGGTGCTGGCCAAGCTCGGCACCCCGGCCGACCAGCTGTCGCCGGCGGGCTATCTCGGCCATCTGGATAACCACGAGCCCGCCTACGATTTGGCCCGGGCCAAGGCGCTGATGGCCGAGGCCAAGCTGGCCGAGGGCTTCGAGACCAAGCTCATCGCCCCCCGGGGCTACTATGTCTACGACGACCTCATCGCCCAGGGCATCGCCACCCAGCTGAAGAACATCAACATTCGCGTCGAAACCGAGGTAATGCCGGCCAGCGATTTCTGGCCGCGCTTTGAGCGCTGCGATGCCGGCATGGCCTTCATCGGCTGGGTTTCGGATACCGGCGACAGCGCCAACCTCTCCGAATATCTGACCGCCACCCGCGACCGCGCCGCCGGCCGGGGCGTGATGAACTGCGGTGGCTTCAGCAACAGAACCATCGACGAGGTCCTACGGGCCGTGGCCACCGAGGACGACCCGGCCAAACGGCGTGAGCTGCTGCAGCGCATCGCCCAGACCGAAACCGACGAGGCGCTGATTATCCCCCTGCACTGGCAGAACCTGAGCTACGGCTATCCGAAGAGCTGGAGCAATTTCGTCAGCATCACCCACCACCACGATTACCCCTATTTCGGGGATTTGGTGATTAAGGAGTAAGGCCCTCCGAACTGGGTTTTATCGCTCCGGCCAGAGCCCGGGCCTAGCCCCAACGAAGCGCTTCTTCCGGAAGTGCTCAGCGAGGCCAACGGCCGAATCGAACCGCTTCCGAAGGAAGTGCTCAGCGAGGGTGAAACCCGAATCGAACCACTTCCGGAGGAAGTGCTCAGTGAGGGTGAAACCCGAATCGAACCGCTTCCCCGGAGGCGGTTTTTTTTCGGGCGGCGGCGGGGGCCAGCTCTGGCGTGCTGCGTTCCCGGCGGCCGGTTCCAATCCCCCGACCCCGACTTTCCCTGAAGCGCTTCGTTGGAACGATTAAATCCGGCCGCCGAGAGGGAAGCGCTTCCTTATGTAAAGACCGAAACGCTTCGGCCAGGAACGCTTTCTCAGGACCGGAGCGCTTCGATTTCCAACGCCAGAATTTTGCTGAGCCCGGGCTCTGGGTTTAGAGGACGAAGCGCTTCCCCCGGCCGGGGCAGATGGCCGCGCCAACCCTATCAGAGGGGAGCGCTTCGTTCCGGGGGCCAGCGACCGAAGCGCTTCTTCCGCCCCAAGGTTTTTCCCGCGACCCGGCCCGATGGCTTAAACCGAAGCGCTTCGTTGTAAAAGACCCGGCGGGAGCGAAGCACTTCCCCCAGCTCGAGCTTTAAAACGCCGAAGCGCTTGGCTATTCAGTGAGACCGTCCCGGGGAAGCGCTTTAGTTCAGTGGTGAGATTCATAATTCATAGGGCACCGCCGCTGACCCCAGCCGGAGGGGGAGCGCTTCGCTCTGGAACATGAGTTTTCACGAAGCGCTTCGTTCCTTAGTCTGGCCATCGCTAATCCCAGAGCTAAAGCGCTTCCCCCGGCTGGCGCCTGCTTCGTAGTCAAAAGGCCTTTCAGAACGAAGCGCTTCGTTCTACCGAGCGTCCCCCTTCGCCGGCCGGCTGACTTGGGGGAAACCGAAGCGCTTGGCTATTCGGTGAGACCGTCCCGGGGAAGCGCTTTAGCACCGCAAGCCACCAGGTGGCGTTATAACCACGCCAGATTTCCGGCCGAGGTTTTGATGGGTCGATGGGGCCGAGATGGGCTCTGGAACCGAAGCGCTTCCCTAAACAACGGCGGGCTTTTGCGACAGACTTCTTTCAGCCCTTGCCCCTGGGAGCGAAGCGCTTCGGACTGAGGGCACCATTCCCGGTTGAGGCGCCTAGCCGGAGGGGGTAGGCCGCCGCTCGGAGGGGAAGCGCTTCCCCTGTTGAAACCTGCTAAGCGGGCGGAACTAATGAAGCGCTTCGGTGAACAGCAGCTTTCCGGCGAAGCGCGCCCGCCGGTGGCCAAAAAAACGCCGAGCGCCGGGCCGGGGTAAATCCATAGGCTGGGGCCGAAGCGCTTTACTGGCCCAATCTAGCCGGAGTTAAACCCCGTGGCGCTTTGGCCGGCTGGGGTGAAGTGCTGCGTTCTTCCTGGCGGGCGATGAAAAGTTGCCGCCCGGGCCCGCGCCCCGTCGGAAGCGCTTTGGCCTTGGAATACACGAAGCGCCCATTTGCAGCGCTTCACTCCTTGGAATGAACTTGAACGAAATTTCTTGGCTAAAGCGCTGACAACGAAGCGCTTCGTTGGGTAGCGGGAAGCGATTGCTGCGCTTCCTGCGGCAGCGGTTGCCTAGTGAGCTAAGAAATGCCGGTCGCCGGGCCGGGGTAAATCCACACGGCCAAGGCCGAAGCGCTTCCCAGACCCGGGGAAATATTTAGCCGGCGGAAGCGCTGCCTTCCCAGCCGACTGCCCCCGGTGAAGCGCTTCGTTAGTTCCGCCCATTTAGCAGGTTTCAACGGGGGAAGCGCTTCCCCTCCGGTTAGGTGCCTCAGTCCGAAGCGCTTCGGGCCTGCTGCCAATGCAATCAAAAGCCGGTGCTGGGTGGGGAAGCGCTTCGGTTTATGGCTGAACCCGCGCCGGCCGGGGCAAAGTGTGCTTTTAGGGATTGGGGCAGCGCTTCGGCCAAAAGCTGGGACTGGCCGGATTGGCGGGGCGGCGGAAGCGCTTAGGTTTAGCCTTCGCCCCGTCCCGGCGCCCTGAACCCAAGCGCTTCGCTCTTGCCAGCCTGGGGGAAAAGAAGCGCTTCGGTGGAAATGGCTGTTTACAACGGAAACGCTTTCTTCCTAACGAACTCCCAGCCCGAAGCGCTTCCTCTTTCTCCGCTTTTCGAGAACGAAGCGCTCTCTCTATCTGGCCGCTGAGCCTGAAGCGCTTCGTGGGAACGGTTTCCCGGAAGGAAGCGCTTCCCCGGCCGCCGGTTAGGCCGTTGGCCCAACGAAAAAGCCCCCGCTGGGGGGGCTTCGGGACGGGCTGGGGACAGCCGGCTAGCGCCGCTGCCGCCAGACTTCTTCCAGATATTTCAGGCTCAGGTGGCTGGTGTCCGGCACCAGGGCAATGTCGGCGCCCAGCTCTTCTTCCTTACCCACGCCCACCGGCAGGGCCCCGGCCGCCTTCAGGGCCGTAATCCCGGCGGCCGCGTCCTCAATGCCGATGCAGGCCGCAATGGGCACGTTTACCCCCGCAGCGGCGGCCAGGAAAATATCCGGCGCCGGCTTGGACTGGGCCACGGCGGCCGGGTCAGCGATGGCGTCGAAGTAGCCGGTCAGCTGCATGCGCTCCAGCAGGAAGGGGCCGTTCTTGCTGGCCGAGGCCAGGGCGATTTTCTTGCCCGCCGCCCTCAGTTCCTGCAGCAAAGCGAGAATGCCCGGGTACACGTCCGCCGGGCCGATGGCCTGAATCATCTCCAGATAATTGTCGTTCTTGCGCCGGGTCAGCCGGGCGAACTCGGCCGCGTCCACGCTCTTGCCGCCATGGGCGAGGATTCGTTTTAAAGAATCCTCCCGGGACACGCCCTTCAGCTGTTCGTTGAAGGCGCGGTCGATGGTGATGCCCAGCTCTTCGGCCAGCCGCTGCCAGGCCCGGTAGTGGTATTCGGCGGTGTCGGTGATGACCCCGTCCAGGTCGAAGAGTACCGCTTGAAAGCCCATCACTTACCCCCTTTGCGCAGGGCCGCCTTGTGTTCGCCGCTCAGGGTCAGCGCTTCACCGTAGAGTTGCAGCGGCAGCGGTTCACCCTGTAGCAGTTGCAGATGCACCGTCGAGGCGTCCACCGCCACCTTGATGAGCCGGCCCCGGTAGTTGATGTGGAAGCTGTAGCCGCTCCAGTCCGCCGGCAGGAACGGCGCGAAGCTCAGCTGGCCGCCCCAGGTTTTCATTTGCGCGAAGCCCTGGACGATGGCCAGCCAGGAGCCGGTCATGGAGGTGATGTGCAGGCCGTCCTCGGTGTCGTTGTTGTAATTGTCCAGGTCGAGGCGGGCGGTGCGCCGGTACATTTCCACCGCCTTGGCCTCCTTGCCCAGCTCGGCGGCGAGAATGGCGTGAATGGACGGCGACAGGGAACTTTCGTGCACGGTCATGGGTTCGTAGTAGTCGAAGTTGCGGCGCTTCTCGTCGAGGCTGAACCTGTCGCCGAAGAAGTAAATACCCTGGAGCACGTCCGCCTGTTTGATGAAGGGCGAGCGTAGGATTTTGTCCCAGGACCACTTCTGGTTCAGCGGTAAATCTTCGGGCGCTAGGGCCGAAACCGGGCGAATGTCCTTGTCCAGGAAGCCGTCGTGCTGCACGAAGATGCCCTGCTCCTTGTCCTCCGGGTAATACATCTTGGCGACGATGTCCGCCCAGCGGGCCAGCTCCTCGGCGCTAACTTTCAAATCCGGCCGCGGGTATTTCTGCAGCGCCTCGCTGGTGTAGCTCAGCACCCAGGCGGCCAGCCGGTTGGTGTACCAGTTGTTGTTGATGTTGTTCTCGTACTCGTTGGGGCCGGTTACGCCGTGAATCATGTATTTACCGTGGCGCTGGGAGAAGTGCACCCGGTCGGCCCAGAAGCGGGCGATTTCCACCAGCACCTCCAGGCCCTCCTTGGCCAAATAGCTCTCGTCGCCGGTGTAATTGCTGTAGTTGTAAATGGCGTAGGCAATGGCGCCGTTGCGGTGGATTTCCTCAAAGGTGATTTCCCACTCGTTGTGGCATTCCACCCCGGTGAAGGTAACCATGGGATAGAGGGCGCCGGCCAAACCCTGCTGGCGGGCGTTGTGCTGGGCCTGGGGCAGCTGGTTGTGGCGGTACTTCAGCAGATTGCGCGTAACCGCCGGCTCGGCCAGGGCCAAATATAACGGCACCGCGTAGGCCTCCGTGTCCCAGTAGGTGGCGCCGCCGTATTTTTCCCCGGTGAAACCCTTGGGACCGATGTTCAGCCGCGCGTCCTCGCCGTAGTAGGTGGCGAACAGCTGGAACAGGTTAAAGCGTATGCCCTGCTGCGCCTCGTCGTCGCCGGTGATGACCACGTCGGCAATATCCCAGCGCCGCTGCCAGCCGGCTTCGTGGGCCGCCAGCAGTTCCGCGAAGGGCACCGGGGCGATTTTCGCCGCCAGTTCGCGGCCGGCCCGCTGCACCGCGGCCAGGTCCGGGTAATCGCGGCTGGTGGTGATGATGACGCGCTTTTCAAAGGTCTTCGGCTGGGCGCCCACCTCGGCGCTGAAGCCGTTGCTGACCTGCCAATCGTTCTCGCTGGCGCCGGTGGCGGTGAAGTCGCCGGCGAAGATTTGTTCGCCGTTCACGATGAACTGTTCCACGCCGAAGGGGTTGGGCACGGTCTGGGTGGCGATGGCGCTGCGCTCCTTAGCCACGTCCTTCGCCAGCACCTGCCAGAATTTTTCCTCGTAGTTGGCGTCCTCGTTCTTCACATCGGCGTCGATGCTGGCGACGAAGCGCACCTTATGCGTTTTACCGTCCGTGGCCACCAGCTCCCAGCGAATGAGCGCCAGCTCCTTCTGCGCCACCGACAAAAATTTAGTGATGCGGAATTGCACGCCAAAGACGGTGAACTGCCGGTGCAGCACGCCGCGGCGCATGTCCAATTCCAGCAGGAAATCCTGGGGCTCCTGCTTGGCCAAATCCACCTCCTGCTCGTCCACGAAGATGGCCACCTGGCAGTAGTTCAGGGCGTTGATGGCCTTGCCGAAGTATTTGGGATAGCCGTTCTTCCACCAGCCCACCCGGGTCTTATCCGGGAACCAGACGCCGCCGATGTAGCTGCCCAGGTGGCTGTCGCCGCTGTAGCTTTCTTCAAAGTTGCCGCGCAGGCCCATGTAGCCGTTGCCGAGGCTGGTCAGGCTCTCCTGCAGCCGCTTGTGTTCCTTTTCCAGCTTGGTGCTGCGCAGGCTCCAGGGGTGAATTTCCATAGTTCTTAGATACATGTCTTTCCTCTTCGGGGGTGAAAAATAAGGGTGGATTGGTGGCTCTGGCCAGCCCTCAGGCGAATTTTGCCCAGCTCTGGCCGGGCCAGGCTGTTGGGTAAAGTTTGCAGCTCCGTGGCCAGGGCGTTGTAGTGGCCGGCGTCGTGGGCGGCGCCGTCCAGCGGGTTGGCGCTGAACAGCACTAGACCGTTGCGGTCGCTGTACAGTTCAACGCTGTAATCGGGGCTGGTCAGAATGGCCGCCGGCCGGCTCAGGTCGCCGGGCACCCGGTAGCAGTCGTCCAGGCCCCGGCCCAGTTCGCCGATTAAATCGGTCAGGGGCCGCGGACTGGAACAATCGGCGCGGCCGTCGGGGACCGTCGGCAATTTCTCCCCGTCCGTGCCGAAGTGCTCGCCGGCGGGAATGTGCAGCGTGCAGCCGGCCAGGTCGCGGGGCAGGGCCCAGTAAATGTGCAGGGTCGGGTCAAAGACGGTGGCGCTGAAGGCGGTGGCCCGGTAGCTAATGCTTAGCCGGTCGTCCTCGTCCAGGGTGTAATCAACCAATAGGTCCAGCCGCCCCGGGTAGCCGTCGTCCGCCTTGCTTGCGCTTAGGGCCAGCCGTAAATGCGCGTCGCCGTGCTCGATTACGGCGAAAATCCGGTTGGCGAAGCCGCGCGGGCCGCCGTGCAGGGCGTTCCGGCCCTCGTTGGCGTCCACCGTGTAGCGCCGGCCGAATAAATTGAATTCCGCACCGGCGATGCGGCCGGCCACCCGGCCGATTTGTTTGTTGATTTGAAAGGGATTGGCGACGTATTCCGCGGCGCTGCCACAGCTCAGCACCAGTGGCCGGCCGGCCCAGGTGTACTCGTGGACGATGCCGCCCAGGTTTAGCACCGTCGCCCGGGTGCTCCGGCCGTTGCTCAGGTGATGGGCGACGATGGGCACCCCGTTCAGGGTGCCGAAGGGGCTAGAGTTCATGAAGTGCCTTGGGCCTGGTCTCTATCGCCGGTGGCGCTAGAACTCCCACCTTTGGCATGGGGTTCCTTGCCGTTGGCTTCGGAACTCCCGCCCTTGGCGTGAGTTTCCTTAATAAGGAAAACCGAGAAAGCTCCCAGCAGCAGCACCAGCCCGGCGGCGATGAACATCTTCGCCTGGGAATGGCCAAGCATGGGGAAGAGGCCAAAGCTCACGAAGGAGGCCACTATCTGCGGCAGGCAGATGGAGCCGTTGAACAGGCCCAGATAGGTGCCCATGTGCTTACCGCTCAAAGCGTTGGTAACGATGGTTAGCGGATAGGTGATGATGCCGGCCCAGGCGATGCCCACCAGAATGAAGGACAGAATCAGCACATATTTATTGCCCACATAGGCGATGGACAGGAAGCCCAGGGCGCCCAGGGCCAAACAGGCGAAGTAGCCCTGCTTGTGGTAGCGGTTGGGAACCTTCGCCAGCACATAGGAACAGGCCACGGCGGCCACCGACTGCACCGCGGCAAGCACGCCGTTCCAGTTGCCCGCCTCCTGATAGGCGGCGGAGGCCGGGTCGGTGGTCTGCCACACGTTGGCGGCGATGGCCCCAACCGAGTACAGCCACAGGTATTGGAAGGCGAACCAGCAGAAGAACTGGGTCAGGGACACGGTCCAGAAGGCGGCCGGCGCGTCTTTCAGCAGTTTCACCCAGCCCACCGTTTCCTGGTTGGCCTCCGGGCTAATGCCGTGGTAGCGGGCGTAGGTGGCCGGGTCATATTCCTTAACCTTAAAGAGGGTCAGCGCGCTGGTAAGCACCAGCAGGCCGGCGCCCACGTAGAAGGCCACCACCACCGTTTGCGGCACCACGCCCGCCGGCGCCTCGTTGGCCAGGCCGATGTAGGCGAAGAGGAAGGGCAGCAGGGCCGCCACCACCGAACCGCCGTTGGCGAGGAAGCTCTGAATGCCGTAGGCGTAGCTTTTCTGTTCGTCATTAACCATGTCGCCGACCATCATCTTGAAGGGCTGCATGGCCATATTGGAGGAAATGTCGAGCAGCGCAATCATCAGCGCGCCGAAAATCAGCGCCGCCGTGGGGCCGAAGCCGAAGCTGCCGGAGTTCGGCATCAGTACCATCACCAGCACGGCGATGAGGGCCCCGTAGAGCAGGTAGGGCAGGCGGCGGCCGCCGAGGCGCGGCGCCCAGGTGCGGTCGGAGTAGTGGCCGACGATGGGCTGCACCAGCAGGCCGGCCAGCGGCGGCAGAATAAAGAACCAGCCGAGGCTGTGCGGGTCGGCGCCGAGGGTTTGAAAGATGCGGCTCATCTGCGAGCTCTGCAGGGTGAAGGCCGTCTGGACGCCGAGGAAGCCGAAGCTAATCATCCAAATGGTACTTTTCGCCAGGTTGGGAAGGCCCGGCGATGTCGTTTGCGGAACGGTATCGGTCATGACAATCTCCTGAAAGGGGCAGAAACAGCCTATGACTGTAGGGGCTTTGGGGCCGGCGATTGATTGATTAATCTGCTTGGGGGAGCGGCGATGATTGGCGGGGCTGAATTGAAGGCCTGTTTCACCTTTTCATGTGGTTTAGTTTGCAAAATGGTAACGAGCTCAGGGCGGCGGGGCGGCCTTCGCCGGCTTGAAGGCCGTTTTTACCTCCGACTAATAGCTGTCTGAATAAATGGTAACGGGCGCGGGCCGGGGAGCTAGATTCTGGGCGGTCTTCGCGGGCTTGAAGGCCGTTTCTAATTGCCATCTGAATAAAGGCTAACGGGCGCCGGGGGAAGCGCTTCGGCCCCGGCCCGTTAAAACCGAAGCGCTTCCTTGGGGACGGTCAAAACGAAGCGCTTCGTTCCTGGCCCAGAGAGGGAAGCGCTTCCTTCTGAGTTTTTAGGTCGAAGCGCTTCGCTAGGAATCCAAGGTTTGCAAACGAAGCGCTTCCCCTCCTTTTAGTCGGTGCCACCGAGGGCGGTCGGCTTTTCCTGCTTTCGGGAACGAAGCGCTTCCTTCTAAGCCCGCCGGAAGCACTTCATTCTTAGTCAGTCTAGAGAGGGAAGCGCTTCCCCTCTAGAAGGTGCCAAATAACGAAGCGCTCCCCCTTTCTAATTTTTAGACTGAAGCGCTTCTTCCTCGGCCGGTCAAAACCGAAGCGCTTCGACTCGACGCGCCAGCAATGCTAAACGGCAGCCCGCCGGTGAAACGCTCCTCCGGGCCAGAGCTAAGGCAAAGGGGAAAGCGCTTCGTTGGCCAGAAGCGCTTCGCTGAAAACCTGATTGTTCTGCCAGAAGCGCTTAGCGGTGGCCAATCAGACCGAAGCGCTTCCTTTCGGGCGGTCAAACCGAAGCGCTCCCCTCTTTAGTTCTGCCACGGAAGCGCTTCGCTAGAAAGAAGCGCTTGCCTCCGGAAAGAACGTTCCCAATGAAGCGCTTCCTTCTTTAATCCCTGGCCCGAAGCGCTTCTTCTCCAGAAATCACCCAACCACGAAGCGCTTCCCCTCTCCGCCCGGGCCGGGGAAAGCAAAACCCCGCCGGAGCGGGGTTGGATGGAGAGAAGCGGAAGCGCCTAGTACAGGCCCATCAGCTTCCACCAGAACAGGCCGACCGTGAAGAAAATCGCCTGGGTCAGCAGCGTTACCAGAAAGCCGGTGCGCCACCAGACCGTGGTGCTGACATAGCCGGAACCGAAGAGGATAGGGCCCCGGGCGTGGGTGTACTGGGTCAGCGAGCAATAGAGGTTGGAGGTGATGGCCAGCATAAAGGCCGCCGGCGCCAGGGGAACGCCCAGCCCGCCGGCGACGCCAAGGAAGACCGTATAGAGCGCCGCAATCTGGGCGTTGCCGCTGGCGAAGAAGTAGTGGGTATAGAGATAGATGGCGTTCAGCAGCAGCAGCACCGTAACCCAGTGCAGCCCCGCCGCCAGAGCCAGCAGCTCCGAGGACAGCAGGCCGCCGAACCAGTCGGTGAAGCCCAGTTCGCGCAGCTGGGTGGCCATCATCAGCAGGGCGGCGAACCAAATCAGCGTATCCCAGGCGCCCTTCTCGGCCTTGACGTCCTCCCAGGTCAGCACGCTGGACAGGAGCAGGAAACAGAGGCCAATCATGGCGGCGGCGGTGGCGTCGATGTGCAGATATTTACCACCGACCCAGAGCGTCAGCAGCAGCAGCACCGTCAGGGCCATGATTTTCTCGCCGTAGCTCATCGGGCCCATTTCGGCCAGCTGCTGGGCGGCGAGCCGGGGCGCCTCGGGCGTCTTTTTCACCGTGGGCGGATTGACCAGATAGACGAACAGCGGCACCAGCAGCAGCGCCACCAGGCAGGGCACGCTGGCATAGAGGAACCAGCTGGCGAAGCTGAATTCGACGCCGGCCTGGGCCGCCAGTTTCACCGCCAGCAGGTTGCCGGTGAAGGCGGTGAGGAAGACGGCCGAGGTGATGTCATTGACGGTGCCGATGCAGGTAATCAGGAAGGAACCGAGGCGCCGGCTGGAGGGGTCGTTGGGCTTGGAATCGTAGCTCAGGGCCAGGGAGTTGGCGATGGGATAGATGACGCCGCCACAGCGGGCAGTATTGGAGGGCATGGCCGGGGCCAGAATCAAATCGGCGACGGCCAGACCGTAGGCCAGGCCGAGGGTGCGCTTGCCGAGCAGCCGAATCATCAGCAGGGCGATGCGCTTGCCGAAGCCGGTTTTGATAAAGCCCCGGGCGACCAGGAAGGCGCAGACAATCAGCCAAATCAGCGAGGCATCGAGCTCGGACAGAGCCACGCCCACCCACTTAGCGGTAATTTTTTCGCTGTCCGGGGCGCCGGCGGCGTGGAACAGGCCCATGACCACCGCATAGACGGTGATACCGATGATGCCGATGGCGCCGATGGGCAGGACGTTGGCGACGATGGCGGCGATGCAGGCGATGAAAATCACCACCGTCAGCCAGGCGTCCTGGCTCAGGGCGGCGGCGTAGGGCTGGCCGTCCTTGTCGGTGAGGGTAAAGCTGGGGAAGGTGGCCGGGTCGATGAACAGCAGCAGGGCCGTGGCCACCAGCACGATGACCAGCAGCGGCCCCCATTTCACCTGATTGGGGAAGGCCGGAGAGGCAGACATGGAAAACTCCTTGAGGATAAAAAAAGGGAAGCAAAACCGACAAAAATTATAGTCCCGGCCGCCCGGGGCCCGGCTTACGGGCCGTTTAGGAAGGAAGCGCTTCGGCCCTAATGGCCCCTTTGGAGTTGCCATGAGCCACTATGACCACCCCCGGCCCCGGGCCGACTATGCCGCCTGCCGCGCCCGGCGTGCCGAGCATCGACCCGCCGCCGGCCTTCCGCCTCGACACGAACGACGACGACGGGCGCCTGCACCCCGGCGACCGACTCTGGCGGCTGTTGCTCTGGAGCGCTGAGGCGAGGGCGGCGCCGATGGCATGCTGCCGTTCTACGAGCCGGAGGCCGACCGGGTCATCATGACCTTCGATTACAGCTGAACCGTCGGGGCGAAGCACTCCCCCGGGCCGCTCCGAACGAAGCGCTTCCCGTCGCGCCCGCCGGGCCGCTGCATTAACATATGGACACAGTGTTTATCTATCGGAGAACCCCATGAACGAACAGGAAAAAACCGCCCTCAATGGCGTGCTGGAGCTGGTCCAGAAGGAAATTCGCAGTCGCCAGCGCGGCCGGCTGTGGAAGCGCATCTTTTGGACGCTGCTCATCTTATTTTTTATCCTCGGCTCCCTCGGCCGGGGCGGCCGCGAGCAGGTGGCGGTGATTGAGATTCACGGCCTTATTGGCCTGCAGGAGGAGGCCAACGCCGACAGCATCATCAGCCGGCTGAAAAGGGCCAGCGACAACCGGCACACCAAGGCCATTATCCTCGACATCAATTCGCCGGGCGGCTCGCCGGTGCAATCGGCCCAGGTCTTCCGGGCTCTGCGCGCGCTGAAACAGAAGCGGGACGACCTGCCCATCTACGCCGTGATTAGCGACGTGGGCGCCTCCGGCGGCTACTACATGGCCGTCGGCGCCGACAAAATCTATGCCGACCCGAGCAGCATCGTCGGTTCCATCGGCGTGATTAGCTCCAACTTTGGCTATGGCGACCTGCTGGAGAAGCTCGGCCTGGAGGCCCGCACCTTCACCGCCGGCAAGCATAAAAATTTCCTCAACGGCGCCAAGGAGCTCGACCCGGAGGAGGTGAAATTCCTCCAGAGCCTGCTCGACGATATGCACCAGCAGTTCATCGAAGCGGTGAAAACCGGCCGGGGTAAAAAGCTGGTGGGCGACCCGGATTTGTTCAGCGGTCTCTTCTGGACCGGCACCAAGGCCAAGGAGCTGGGCCTGGTGGACGATTTGGCCTCGGTGGGCGAGGTGGTGGAACGGGAATTCAACGGCCTGCCACGCCACTACTACCGGGCCGAACGCAGCTTCATGCAGGAGCTGCAACGGGTGCACAGCAACGGCCTGAGCCAGGGCCTGCGTGCCGCCCTGCAAACCACCCCCGCCCTGCGCTAGGAGGTGGCCATGCAAGTGCTCATCATCGAAGACGACGTGGAGGCCGCCAACTCCCTGGCCACCGGCCTGCGCGAGAGCGGCTACGGGGCCCAGTGCGTCCACAACGGCTGCGACGGCCTCGCCGCCGCCCAGAATGGCAATTTTGACGTGCTAATTGTGGACCGCATGCTGCCGGAAATGGACGGTCTGGAGGTCATCAGCCGGCTGCGGGCGCTGGGCAACAGCGTGCCCATTCTGATTCTGTCGGCTCTGGGCGAGGTGGATAACCGGGTGGAGGGTCTGGCCGCCGGCGGCGATGACTATCTGGTCAAACCCTATGCCTTCTCCGAGCTGCTCGCCCGGCTCCAGGCCCTGACCCGCCGCCTGTCCAGCGAAACCCAGAACAGCATGGTGCTGGAGGTGGCCGATTTGCGCCTGGACCGGCTCAGCCGCCGGGTCAGCCGCGCCGGCAAGCCCATTAATCTGCAGCCGCGCGAATTCCGCCTGCTGGAATACATGATGGCCCACGCCGGCCAAATCGTTACGCGCACCATGCTGCTGGAAAAGGTCTGGGAATACCACTTCGACCCACAAACCAACGTCATCGACGTGCACATTTCCCGACTGCGCAACAAAATCGACCGGGGCTTCTCGCCGCCGTTGATTTACACCGAACGCGGCGCCGGCTACCAGCTCTATGACCCCACCACGACACAATAGGCTGTTCCGCCACCTGCGGAAATGGGTCAAAACGACGGCTTTCCAGTCGTCGTTATTGTTTGCGCTGGTCTTCAGCATTGTGGTGGTCTTTGCCATGCTGCTGGTGTTCCGCTGTGCCAAGGTCGAAATCGCCGCCTCGGTGGACAGCCGCCTGCGCCAGCAGGGCCGGCAGCTGGTCCGGGAGCTGACCGAGGAGATGCGCTTCGGGCCGCTGCTGCTCGACCAGATGCAGCCGCTGCCCGGCGAGGAACAGATGAGCTACTGCGTCGTCCGCCGCGACCAGAGCGCTTCGCTCTACGAGCTACTGGAACGGCAGCCGGAATGGTTGCTCAACAGCCAGAGCGGCAACTTCTGCCAGGTGCGCAGCAATTCCACGACCCCGGGTCTGTTCCGCCTGCTGCTGCGGCCGCTGGATAATCGCTATCTGCTCGTGCTCGGCCACAACACCGAGAAGGAACTGGCCATTCTCACCCGCATGCGCCAGACCATCACCAATGCCGTGGTGGCCCTGCTGCTGATGGCCTTCTTCGGCGCCTTCTGGGTCAGCCGCAATATTCTGAGCATCATCGCCAACATCCGCCGCACCGCCCAGAAGATTATCCACGGCGATTTCAGCCGCCGCATTCCGCTGCCGGCCAATACCAGCGACGAAATCACGCTGCTCACCGAGGATTTAAATCTGATGCTGGCGAAGATTGAGACCCTGCTCAACACCCAGCGCCAGGTAACCAGCAACATCGCCCACGACCTGCGCAGTCCGCTGAACCGGCTGCGCAACCGGCTGGAGGTGGCCCTCATCGACAGGAAGAACAGCGACGGCGACCTGCGCGCGGCCATCGAGGCCAGCATCACCGACACGGAAAATCTGCTACGCACCTTCAATGCCCTGCTGAACATCGCCCAGGTGGAGAGCCGGGCCAAGGACGATTTTGTCCGCACCGACCTGAGCCAGATAGGCCGGGATTTGGCCGAGCTCTACGAGGTGCTCAGCGAGGAGGGTTCCCACCGGTTCCGGGCCGAGGTGGCCGATGGCCTCTGGGTGCTGGGCAATCGGCATCTGCTCGCCCAGGCCATCACCAATCTGCTCGACAACGCCGTCAAATATACCCCCGAGGGCGGCCAAATCGAGCTGAGCGCCAGCCTGCACGGTGGCAAGGTGGTGGTGGCCGTGGCCGACAACGGCAAGGGCATTCCCCAGGACCAGGTCAAGGAGGTGGTGAAGCGCTTCGTTCGCCTGGACAGCGCCCGCTCCACCGGCGGCAACGGCCTGGGGCTGGCGCTGGTGAATGCGGTGGTGGAACTGCACGGCGGCACCCTGGCCATGTACGACAACCGGCCCGGCCTGCGCGTGGAAATCAGCTTTTCCGCCCTCGCCCCGGAACGGCCGCCCCCGCCTACGGGCTTTATCTAAACTCCCCTCCTCCGGCGGGTTTTTTTTATCCCGTATTAGCGGGGGAAGGCTCCCGGGCCCTCCATTCATTTTTTAATCACAAGGAAAAACCATGAAAACAAAAAAACTACTGACGTTGGCCGTGCTGCTGCTGCTGGGCTGTGCCGGCGGCCCTTCCGATAGCGCCAGCCCCAGCCCCAGCCCCCAGCCGACGCTAACCCTGAGCGAGGAGGAAATTAAAAAACTCTGGAGCGAGGTCAATGGCCTGGAAAGGGGCAACCTCATGAACATCAGCAAAGACCCGGCGCGCAGTTTGGAGCTGCTCTCGCGGCTGGCGGCCGCCGGCGACGATGAGGCCATGTTGAAGCTGGCCGATGGCTATGCCGAGGGCTGGGACGGGACCACCGCTAAAGATTTCAACAAAGCCAAGGAATGGTATCTCCGGGCGGCGGCGGCCACCGATAGTCCCAGCATCGCCTATGCGAACATCGGCGACCTCTATCGGAAAGGAGGGCCGGGCTTGGCGGCGGACGGACCCAAGGCCAAAGAATGGTATGAAAAGGCCATTGCCGCCGGCTTCAGAAGCCATGCCCCCATGGCCCTGGCCAATCTCTACCGCCGGGGGGCCCCGGGCCTGGAGCCGGATTGGGTGCGGGCCAAAGAGTTGTACGAAAAATCCCAGGACTCCGATGCCTATAAGGCCCTTGCCGAAATGTATAAGGAGGGCGGCCACGGCCTGAAGAAGGACCCGGCCGCCGCCGAGGAGTGGGCTAAAAAGGCCGCCACCAACGCCCCGGTTCTCCCTGGCTTCCTTTAGACGGGCGGGGCGTTAGTCCCGGCCGCTGGGAAGCGCTTCATTCTGGTCGCCCAGCGGGAAGCGCTTCCCTCTTTTTCAGCCGCTCAGAACGCCTCCGGGCCCCAATAAACCGAAGCGCTTCGTTTCACCCACCCGGCCCCAAGCGGTGAAGCGCTTCCTTTTTCCCAGCCACTCAGAGGGAAGCGCTTCCCTCTCGCCAAGCTGAAGCGCTTCGGTTGGGAACGCCGGCCGCCAACCGCCGGGCCGGGGTGGAAATGAACGAAGCGCTTCCCCCTAAACTCTAGCGCCAGAAATCATCTTCAGACCGAAGCGCTTCCCCGTTTCGCACTCCGAGGAATAAAGCGCTTCCCTTTTCCCAGCCGTTAGGAATCTAAAACCCCAGTCCGAAGCGCTGGCCGCTTGGCACTCGGCAGTCAATCCGCGAACCCACCGGGCCTTTTCCTGAGACCGAAGCGCTTCCCTCGGGGACGAGAGAAAGGCTTTGGCTTTTTCCCCGGCCTGGGCTGCTGCGGGTCTACGGTGCTGGCGCCCGGCACCTGGTTCTAAAATGGCCTTTTCCCTGTGAGGTTCGGCCATGAAAACGCCCCTTTATCTCTATCACCCCCTAAACACCCTGAAGCCCGTCGGCCCCCATCTCTGGATTGCCGACGGCGACCTCATTCATATGGCCTTTCCACTGGGCCTGAAAGTGCCCTTTTCCACGCGCATGACCGTGGTGCGTCTCAGTGATGGCGGCCTCTGGTGCCATTCACCCATTGCCCCCAGCCCGGCGCTCCAGGCGGAAATCGACGCCCTTGGGCCGGTGCGCCATCTGGTATCGCCCAACCGCATTCACTACGCCCATATTCCCGCCTGGGCCGCCCGCTACCCGGCGGCCAAAACCTGGGCCAGCCCCGGCGTGCGGGCGCGGGCCGCGTCCCAGCATATCGCCATCGCCTTCAGCGCCGATTTGGACGACCGGGCCCCGCCGGACTGGGCCATCGACCTGGAACAGCTGGCCTTTGCCGGCAGCTGGGCCATGACGGAAATGGTGTTTTTTCACCGAGCGAGCCGTAGCCTTATCCTGACCGACCTCATCGAAAACTTTGAAACGGATAAATTCGGCAGCCGCTGGTGGGCTTGGGTGATGCGACTGGCGGGCATCGCCGCCCCTCGGGGCCGTACGCCGCCGGACTGGCGCGCCACCTTCAATGACCGACCGGCCGCCCGGGCCCGGCTGCGCCGGCTGTTGGACTGGCAGCCAGAAAATATCATTCTTGCCCACGGCCGCTGCCACTGGGGCAACGGCAGTGCCGCCCTACGCCAGGCCTTCGCCTGGCTGGAATAATGGGGGGAAGCGCTTCGCCCTGAGGCCGGCCGCCTTTCCTGTCTTCCCAGACCGAAGCGCTTCCCCCGGCGGGTTTTTAAAAGTCATCGGCTGGTCAAGCCAAATTAGTGAAGCGCTTCCGCCAACGCTTCCCGCTTTCCAGAGTCCACCCATCTTCCCCGGCCCATATTTTTAGTAAGCGCTTGGCCTTCGGAGTCGAAGCGCTTCGGTCGAAATAAAAAAAACCGGCCGGGCCCGGCTCTAGGGATTTAAAGAATAGCTGGGCGAAGAGCTACACAGCGGGAAGCGCTTCCTTTTTTCCAGGCGCCCAGACCAAAGCGCTTCCTTCTCGCCCAGAGCGAAGCGCTTCGGTTGGGAACGCCGGCCACCAACCGCCGGGCCGGGGCAGAAATGAAGAAGCGCTTCAGCAGGCCCGGCCCATTCCCCCGGCTAGATTTCCTTGCTCGTCGGTCAAAGCGCTTCGCCGTTATTGCCCCGGCCCGAGCTCAGCGCTTCGCTCTGGTGGTATTTCTACCGAAGTTTGGCAACGACTGAACCAGTCGCTTCATCGGCGAAGCGCTTCGGTCGAATCCGCCCGCCGGCGGGAAAAAAAGAAACCGGGTGGGGGCCCGACCCGGGAGGGATTGGGTGAAGCGCTTCGGTTTGCCGTCCCGGTTTGAAGCGCTTCGCTGGGAAGAGCTCTCTAGGAACGAAGCGCTTCAATGGTGGCCCAGAGATTTGCTAGCCCGCCGGGTGGCCCAGCCGGCCGAAGCGCTTCAATCTGACGGACTGGCGGGAAGCGCTTCCGGGGGCGCTAGCTGGAATAGAGAAACTGGGTGGGGGCCCAGCTCGGGAGGGATTGGGGG